>Ga0207865_100294_pt1 | contig 57890 bp, 45 predicted proteins | sample HigsolmetaAR204D_FD_184836 | JGI IMG/M metagenome (GOLD analysis project Ga0207865, IMG submission 184836) | Ionic liquid and high solid enriched microbial communities from the Joint BioEnergy Institute, USA - AR20-4-D (SPAdes) (version 2) ... | reverse complement strand
ATGAAAGCCTATCAACGTCGGCATTACTTCACCCGGAACCGGGAGCGTTACGTACAAGGACTTCTGGTCGAATGTAACCGTGAACGATTTGGTACATAAAGTCAAGCACTAACTTTGGTGTTGAGCCAAAATGGGAGGTTCGGATTTATGCAGTTGGAGACTCCGTTATTTGGTCTGTTGGACATTAATGAGCAAGAAATTATCCATTTCCCGAGTGGGATTCCCGGTTTTGAGGACGTACGGAAATTTATTTTCATCCATCCCGCCGAGGATATTCCGTTTCATTACATGCAATGTGTCGACCAGCCGGAACTTTGTCTTGTCGTGACCGATCCGTTTTTGTTTTACCGGGATTACGAATTCGAGTTAAGCGAGACAGCGCAAGCGGAATTGCAGGTGGAAGAGGCCGGTGACGTAGCCGTATGGTCCATCGTTTCGATTAAAGACAAATTGCGGGATGCCACGCTGAATTTGCTTGCCCCTGTGGTGGTTAATACCCGTAAACGTTTGGGCAAGCAAGTCGTCCTGCACGATACGCCCTATACGACGAAACACCGGCTGGTCCGCGAGACGGTATCTCAGCTGAACGATAATGGCGGGGAGGGGCAATAACCATGTTGGTATTAACCCGCAAAAAAGGAGAAGCGATCGTCATTGGCGACGGGATCGAAATTGTCGTTCTTAGTACGGAAGGGGATACCGTCCGCTTGGGGATTCAGGCCCCGAAACAGGTGCAAATATTTCGCAAAGAGGTGCTCGCTTCCATTCTGCAGTCCAATCAGGAAGCTTCGCAGCATGTGATCAAACCGGAAGATTTGCGAAATATGTTGAAAATCCAGGATATTTAAAGATATCCATAAAGAATGGAAAATTCAATGAGAATAAACCGGAAATATCATCTAATTTCCTCTCTTCTTCCGTTATCATCCTATTCAATGATCGGCACTTAAGGACGATATATAAGATAGAAGCTGTTTGGCGGGGCGGCCGACCCGCTTAAGCAGTCGCTTCCACAAGGATGTGGACACATAAAATCTTCAAGGAGGAAGAAGAACGATGAGAATTAACCACAACATTGCTGCTTTGAACACCCACCGCCAACTGACGGTGAACAACACTGCTGTAAGCAAAGCTCTGGAAAAGTTGTCTTCCGGTTTGCGGATCAACCGTGCCGGTGACGACGCTGCAGGTCTTGCCATCTCGGAAAAGATGCGCGGACAAATTCGCGGTCTGGAAATGGCTTCTAAAAACGCGCAAGACGGTATTTCTTTGATTCAAACCGCCGAGGGTGCATTGAATGAAACACATAGCATTCTGCAGCGTATGCGCGAACTGGCAGTTCAAGCAGCAAATGATACGAACACGGACACGGACCGTGAGGAATTGCAAAAAGAAATTGACCAATTGATCTCTGAGATCGACCGTATTGCCAATACGACCGAATTCAACACCAAAAAATTGCTTGACGGTTCTGCGGCTAAATCCGGTGTGATTGATGCAAGTGCGGAAATTCTTTCTCAAACCGGCGGCAATAAGTTTACAATCAACGCTTCGAGTGTTAATAATACGTCTATCTCGGCAAGTGGTTCATACTATCTCGAAATTGGTTCGGGAACTGGTACGACGGGCGAGTTTAATTATACGCTGACTAAAGCGGACGGCTCTGTAACTACGGGAACTGTGGATGTGAGCGGCGGTGCTGCAACCATCACCATTGACGGTGTAGAAGTTGTAGTTTCTACATCTATTCAGTCTGGAGATGCCATGAGCATCAGCATCGTTGATGATCAGACTATCTCTACTAATAACTCCTTGAATTTCCAAATTGGTGCCAACGCGGCGCAAATGATGGCTGTCGACATCAATGACATGAGTTCTACGGCACTGAACGTAAATGGCATTAAAGTGAATACTCAAGCAGCTGCCCAAGCTTCCATAACTGCAGTGGAAATGGCGTTACGTAGTGTATCCAGCGAACGTGCTAAACTTGGTGCATTCCAGAACCGTCTGGAACATACAATTAACAACTTGGGCACATCTGCTGAAAACCTGACCGCTGCCGAATCGCGTATCCGTGATGTGGATATGGCGAAGGAAATGATGGAATTCACAAAACAAAACATTCTCACCCAGGCTGCACAGGCAATGCTGGCACAAGCGAATCAAACTCCGCAAGGCGTATTGCAATTGCTCCGTTAAGGAATTCATTAACTTCAGGTATAATACAAAGAGAGAGTCCAGTTACTCTCTCTTTCTTTATACATATCAAAAAAAGGATGATAATATGAAGATTACAGCCTGTGTAATTGCCAAAAACGAGGAGAAAAATATTGCCCGTTGTCTGTCCAGCGTTAAGCCTATTGCCTCACAACTGGTCGTTGTTGATACGGGATCTACCGACAATACCGTGTCTATCGCCACAGAATTAGGAGCGGACGTTTTCTATTTCCAATGGATTGATGATTTTGCTGCTGCGAAAAATTATGCGCTGACAAAAGCGAAAGGCGATTGGATCATTTTTCTTGACGCGGACGAATGTTTGGAGGAATCTTGTCTCGTCAAGGTCAAAGAAACTATTAAAAGAATAGGTAACAGAGAGATTGACGGTATTCTGGGTACTCTTATCAACGTAGACGGTGATAATAGTAAAATACAAACAACAATACCATCCGTCCGCATTTTCAGAAATCATCCTGATCTGAAATTTGACGGTTCGATCCATGAAAGTTTGAAACACCGAAAACGACCGATGCATTTGTATGACGGATGTCGGGATATTACCATTTTGCATCTTGGATATTCGCAAAGCGAGATAGAAAGAAAAGACAAAGGGCGCAGAAATCTTTCTTTATTGCTGAAAGAATTGAGCCGAAATCCAGATGATTCAGCTTTGCATTTTTATCTGGCGGAGACATACTCATTGATGAAGGAGTATGAACTAGCCCTATTCTATGCTTTGAAAGTACATTCCGCTCATGTGGTAAATCAGGGAAAGATAATGAACGGAATGGAAAAGAACTATTTCAATACCATCAACTATATGCGGGCTCTGAACTTTCCAAACGAAAAAATTGCCGAAGTGATTCAGGAAGCGAATAGGCGCTTTCCGAACAATCCGGACTTTTATGTGTTTATGGGAGACTTGTATAGACATCGGAAACAATTTAACGATGCTATAATTATGTACGAAAAAGCGATCTCGTTATTGGAAAAGGATGAGTTGTCCAAGGTTGAAATAAAAACTCCTTCGGCTTTACGGAACATTTATAAAGAGCTCGCCGATCTTTATTTTGCTATAAATAATCTGCCCCAAACTGTTCGCTTGCTCACGGAAATTATTAAGACGGATCGGTATGATTTTACCGCATTGTACGAGCTTATGAATATATTGGTGCAAGCGCGCACACCCGAACAAGAATTGATCGGCTTTTTCGATAAAATATACAATACACACGATCCCAAAGACTTGGTATTCCTTCTGAAGGCTGCTTTGCACTGCGCATATCTGCCTTTGGCTCAATACTATATATCCATACTTTCGCAATATTCCATCCAACTGACAGAAGAGGCGCATGAACTGGCCATGTTAAACGGAGAATATTCCGTTGCGGCAGACAGTTTTGTACGATTGCACGAGCAGAATCCTGAGAAATCTCCTCTTTTGATTAAAGCAATAGTTTCAGCATTGCTAGCGGAAGACGATTTGCTTGAACGAAGAGTGTTGTCATATGCGGTAAAGTGTACAGGCTTATCTTTAATTTCATTAATTCGAGTTGGCAAAAACGAAAATTTTACGCAAAAAGAATTGGAATTTCTGCTCGAGATTATACAGGAGTTAACTAGGTTAGGACAATTCGAACCTATTCGAACGCTGCTAAATACGTATCGTGAGCGGCTTCTGTTCCCGACCGCCAAATTATTATACCACCTCCGAAACTATGAGGAGGCTATATCCTTATTCGACGAATTTCTAAAGCAAAACAAAGAAATCGAAGAAACATTGCTGGCTGATGTGCTTATCATGATGGCAGACGCTTTACTACGACAAAATGAGATAACGGAGGCTCAACAATATATCAGGGATGCTATTGCGCTGAATATTTGGGATTTCCGTCTTTATGATACATGGATTCGGATTGCCTTGTCGAAAGAAGATGTGAAAGAGTTACAGGAGGCCGTACAAAAAACGTTAGAAGTGTTTCCGGATTCTGTTTACGCTTCTTCATTTTTGGGAGTATCGGGCATTAATCAAACGACCGAGAACGAACACGAAATACCGGATCCTCTGTTGGAAATGTTGGATTCCCCCGAATATCACGCTAACTTATACGCTAGGGCCGTCAAACTCACCGAAGAAGCAAGGGACGAGGAAGCAACTTATCTATTTGATTTCCTCAAAGAATTTCCGGAAAGCGCCGGTCCTGCTTATTTTAAATTAGGGGAAATTGCCAATCGCGCGAAAAAAGTTATGGAGGCCAAGACGTATCATACAAAAGCGTTTGAAAAGGATCCAAAGTTGACGCAAAAATTGCTTCAAAAGGATCATCCTGTATACCGGTATGAATACAAGCCAGTTGAACATGAGATTGCAGTAGTTAATTGTCCTCTATGTCATCGTAGAGGTACGCCTTATTCCTGTTATAATGCCATTACCAGTATAGACTTTCTGGCTGGATTTAATCCCGTTCGCGTATGGATGTATTGTGATCATTGCCATCATCTGTTTGCAAACAATTATCCGAACAATTTAGGGGAAATTCTTACAAACTCCGCTTTTGATTTTAACATGAACGTCAAAACCCAATGGTTTCCGATCCTTGGAAATACGATTGCAGACCTCAAGAAAATAGCAAGGGGTAACCGTTTGCTCGAAGTAGGTGTGGGTTCAGGAGAAATGACTTCCGTAGCAAAGGAATATCTGTTCGATGTAACCGGTGTTGACATCCGGCCAGCATACGCTCAAAATATTTCCAAAATGTTAAATGTCCCCATTCACACTGTGGATTTTTTGCAGTTTGAATCGGAACATCTCTTTGATGTGATTTGCATGGGGGATGTGATTGAGCATATGGCAGATCCAGTCGCGGCGATCAAAAAAACGTCGCAGTTGCTAACTGAAAAAGGGGTTTTGTGGATATCCACTCCGAATTTTGAAAGTGCCTTTTCCATGGTGCTGAAAGATCGCGATCCGATGTGGAGAATTATTGAACATTTAAACTATTTCTCGTTCAGGTCCTTAAAATTAACATTAGAGGCAAATCATTTCGAAGTTGTAGATTATAAAATATCCGCCCGATACAATGGAAGTATGGAAGTAACAGCAATAAAAACGGTATGAAAAATTCACTCATTCTATATACTATACTCGATACTCGCTATATACTTGCCGATTTGCCATACAGAGTACTTTAATTACTCTTTTCATATTAACTAAGTCAAGTGGGCCCCTAGGCCTTTCTAGGGTATCTTTCTATTTTCTGCCAATTCTTCTTAATCAATTTGGATTATTATGATGATATGGTGTTTTAATTGAAAATTTTCCCCTAACACATTGGCGAATTGTTACCGATATATTCAGTAACAGTGTTTGTAGGGAGGGTTTTTCATGGATTCGGCCATTTCTTCCGGCATTTTGAATGCACCAACAGCCACAGAAAGGAATGTCCATCCGCAATCCGGTATAAAGCGTACATCGGATCAGATGATGTCCGACCCGGCCGTCAAGAATATTCATACATCCAAAGAAGCGAAGCGGGCGGAACTGCAAGGAGAATATATCCCGATCAGCGACGAACAACTGATCAAGGCGATCGAACGGGCGATCAAGTCCATGCAGGGCAACGAAACGATGTTGGATTTTTCCGTTCATGAACGTACCAAGCAAATTATGGTCAAGGTGCTGAATAAGGAAACCGGGGAAGTCATCCGCGAAATACCGCCGGAGAAGAACCTGGATTTCCTGGCGAAAATTTGGGAGAAGATCGGTATTTTAATCGACGAAAGAAGATAAACAACGGGAGGAGGAAACCATTGTGGTAATGAGAATCGGCGGACTGGTCAGCGGGATGGACATTGATGCGATCGTCGAACAGTTAATGAGCGCGCGCCGCGCCCCGGTGGATAAGCTGTACCAGCAAAGACAAACCTTGCAGTGGCAAAGAGAAAGTTATCGCAACATCAATACAAAGCTGTATGACTTCCGGAATAACAAATTATCGAATTATCGTTTGCAAGGGACGTTCCTTAAAAAGACGGTTGCGCTCTCCGGGAATACGACGGCGATTGAAGCCAAGGCGGGTCCAACGGCCAATGGATCCATGACCGTCGTAGTGAATCAATTGGCTACGGCAGCCACGGCTCATAGCGGCAGCGATATTCGTCTGAAAGCGGAGTTTGATCCTTCCAAATCGTTGGCATCGCAAATTGCTGCAGGCAATATTTCGGACTTCTCTTCGACCGAGTTTTACATTAACGGCACCAGGATTGAGATCGATAAAGATAACGATTCTTTGAACGATATCATTTCCAAAATCAACCGTCTTACCGATGTGACCGCCTATTACGACAAAAATTCCGGAAAGATCGCCTTCAGTTCCAAAAATACCGGATTGGTCAACGCTGTCAATAACCCGGATTCTGAAGGCGGAAAGTACATTACTTTTTCACATCAACCCGATGAATCCTCGCCGTATGAGATTAGTGATTTTGTGACCAATGTCCTGAAGATAAACGGTACAAGCCCAAAAACCGCCGCGCAAAACGCTGAATTGACCGTTACCATCAACGGTCTGGAGATGGCGCAAACCAGTTCCAGCAACAGACTGACGGTCAACGGCGTGGAACTGACCCTGAAAGAAGCGGGCGGAGCGGCAACGGTAATTAACGTGTCCACGGATGTCGACGGTATTGTGGAGACGATTAAAAATTTCATCTCCGACTACAATGAAATGCTCAAAACGTTGACCGACACGATCAATGAAAAAAGGTACCGTGACTATCCGCCGCTGACGGATGCGCAGAAAAAAGAGATGTCCGAAGACGAAATCAAGCTGTGGGAAGAGAAAGCGAAAAGCGGGTTGCTCCGGAACGACCCGATTCTCTCCAAAGCGGTGTACCAGATGAGGATAAGCATCTCCTCCCAGGTGGAGACCGGAAGCAATACGTATAAGACTTTGTCCTCGATTGGCATCGTGACAGGCGATTATTCTGAGAACGGGAAATTGTATTTGCAGAACGAAAGTAAACTGAGAAAGGCCATTGAAGAAGACCCGGAGGCCGTCATGCGCCTGTTTGCAGGGACGGGAACCGATACGGAAAACCGCTCCGATGTCGGGATCGCCAAAAAAATGTATGACGATCTGCAAAACGCAATGAAAGCCATCACCGAAAAGATCGGAAGTGTGGCGGCGGAATCGTCGTACAGGGATGAAAGTCCGATGGGACGGCAACTCTATGAGTTGGACAAACGGATCGATGCGATGGAAGAACGGCTGCAAGCTTTGGAAACCCGGTATTACCGCCAATTTACGGCCATGGAATCGGCGATTAACCGTTATAACGCCCAGTCCATGTACCTGCAGAACGCATTCGGAGGCTACCAATAATCCTTGAATACGGAGGGAATGTCATGCTGCACATGCAACAAAATAAATACTTGCAAACCTCCATACAAACGGCGACGCCGGCGCAATTGCTCCTTATGCTGTATGACGGAGCGATCCGTTTTTGCCGCATGGGGATCGCCGCCATCAAAGAGAAAAAGTATGACGCGGCGAACACGAACTTGTGCAAAGTACAGGATATTATCCGCGAATTGGCCGTGACGTTGGACAAAAGTGCGCCGGTGGCCGAAGGATTGCTCCCGTTGTACGATTATTTTCTGGAAAGATTAATTCATGCGAACGTCACCAAGACGGCGGAACCTGCCGAGGAAGTGCTCGGATATTTGCTGGAACTGAAAGAAACGTGGGCTGCCGCGGCGAAGGCCAGCCAATTGCAAGCGGCGGGATCGGTGAACCATGCATAATCTGCTGCTGCAATTAAAACAGCTGACCGTGGAAATGATGGAAAAACTGGACCGGGCTACGGCGGAAGATTTCGTCGAATTTGTGGAGAAAAGGGAAAGATATGTTCAAAAGGTGCGGGAAATGGAACCGGAACAGGCGGATCGGGAAAAGTATTCGCAACTTGTAAAAGAAATTCTCCGTTACGATCAACCGATCATGGCCAGAATGAACGAATTGAAACAGGAAGCGAGCGCGGAATTGATCAAAATCGGGCAGTCCCGGGTGCAAAAACAAGCCTACAATATGAATTATGCGGCGGAAAGCGCGTTTATTGACAGGCGGAACTGATGGTTTTTCACCGGTCTCAGATGGAGACCGGCTTTTTTGTTATTGAGGCCGCCCGTAAGTTATGTTGAGGCCGTTCCACACTCCGTAGTTATTCACAACCACTTGTGGATACATTGTGGATGATGTGAATAAAAGTTTGAAAAAACTGTGGACAATGTGCATAACTATGTGAATAACTAATGAAAACAAGCTTTCATTCACGGCGGGTCCGGGAATAACCCTGTGAATAGCCGAAGGACACGGATGTTGTGAGCGTTTTAGAAAGAATTGACATCGGTTGGCCCCGGTGTTATAGTCAGGATGCGAGCCCTTAAGGCTTGCAGTTATTTGAATATGAAGGGAATGTTCGGCATGCAGGGAAGAGTAAAATGGTTTAACGCGGAAAAAGGTTACGGATTTATCGAGCGCGAAGACGGCGGAGATGTGTTCGTCCATTTTTCGGCAATCAACAGCGAAGGGTTCAAAACGTTGGAGGAAGGCCAGGCCGTGGAATTCGATATCGTGGAAGGCGCGCGCGGCCCGCAGGCTGCCAATGTCAACAAGCTGTAATGTACCGCCGCAGCGTTTGTCGTTCGCATAAATGAAAATGGTGTAGTACACGGGCAGCAAGCACCCCGGAGTCCATTCGGCTCCAGGGTGTATTTTTTTTTGAGCCCGTTATGGACCGGCCCCGGATACCGTGAAAATCGTCAAAAAACGAAACAAATTACACATATCTATTATTTTTGTAACCATAAGCGGGACTTATACTGATTCATATAAACGCTTATCGCACTGCGGGAGAGTGATGATGTTGAGCACAAAGAAAAAAGTAAAGATCGGTCTCATCGGACTGGGGAATATTGGGCGCACCCATATCGGTTACTTGAAAACGATGGATAGCGTGGAATTGGTCGGAGTGTGCGACGTCGACAGAGAAAAGGCGGACCGGTTTGCCGCGGATGCCGGCAGCACGGCTTATTACAATCATATGGACCTGTTTGAGCAATCCGGTCTTGAAGCGGTCATCATTGCCGTACCCCATTACGACCATACCGTCATATCCGTGGATGCGTTTGCCAGAGGCCTTCATGTCCTGTGTGAGAAGCCGCTGGCTGTTCACGTCAATGACGCGAAAAAAACGATCGCCGCTTATGAAAAGGCGAAAGAATCCAATCCGAATATCGTATTTGGAATGATGTTCCAGGAGCGGACATTGCCGTTTTACAAAAAATTAAAAGATATTGTCGATAGCGGCGAACTCGGAAGATTAACCAGAGTCACATGGATCAATACAGCCTGGTTCAGATCGCAGGCGTATTATGACAGCGGAGACTGGCGCGCAACCTGGGCGGGAGAAGGCGGAGGCATTTTAACGAATCAATGTCCCCACAATCTGGACATGTACCAATGGCTGTTTGGTGTCCCGGCCCGCATAAGCGGCCATGCGCATATCGGCAAATATCACGACATTGAAGTCGAAGATGAAGTGACGGCCTATTTCGAACACGATAACGGCATGATCGGCCATTTTATCGTATCCACCGCGGAATCTCCCGGCACCAACCGGTTTGAAATCGTGGGAGAGAACGGAAAGTTAATCTATGAGAATGGAAAGCTCGTTTTATACAAAAACCGCATCTCCATGCTGAAGCACCTGAAAGAATCAAAAAGCGGATTTGAAAACGTGGAGACGTGGTATACGGAAATACCGGTAAAAACAGACGTGCCGTCGGGGCATAAAGTCGTGACCCAAAAATTTGTCGAAGCCATCCTGAATGGCGGCGGAGAACTGATTGCCCATGGTACGGAAGGCATCAAAGGACTCACCATTGGAAACGGAATCATGCTGTCTTCGTTCAAGAAAACGATGATCGACGTTCCGTTTGATGCCGATGAGTATGAAAACATTTTGAAGGAGCTTATCAAAACATCGAAGTATGTGAAACGCGTCTCGAAAGGCGCAACGGATGCGGATATGTCCGAATCCTTTACCAAAGCCTGATGGCCGACTGGAGGAAGAACAAAATGATGGTTACTCTGACCGGGTTTGCCGATGAAATATCAGCGGATTTGGAAGAACAAATGGACTTGCTGTCTTCGGAGGGCATCTCGCATATCGAGCTTCGCAGCGTATGGCAAACCAATGTGATGAAGCTCTCGGACGAACAGGCGGCAAAAATAAAAGAACGCCTGGATGCGCGCGGCTTTCACATTTCTTCGATCGGTTCCCCCATTGGAAAATATTCCGTCCGGGATGATTTTTCGCCCCAACTGGCGGATTTAAAGCGTGCCATTGAGCTTGCCCGTTATTTCGGAGCGCAGTATATCCGCATATTTTCGTATTATATCCCCGAGGGCGAACCGGCCGCAAACTACAGGGATGAAGTGCTGAGCCGTATGAGCCGATTGGCGCAGATGGCCGAACAACACAACGTCATTCTTCTTCTTGAGAATGAAAGCGGGGTGTATGGGGATACGGACGACCGTTATCTGGATCTGTTGCAGTCCTGCCAATCGCCCAATTTGCGGTCGGCGTTTGATCCCGGCAATTTTGTCATGAACCGGGTTCGTCCGGTGACGGATGCGTATCCGAAAGTGGAATCCTTTATTGAATACATTCATGTGAAGGACGCGAATCGGGAGGCCCGGCAATTTGTTCCGGCGGGAGTCGGGGACGGACAGCTGAAGGAACTGTTGTTGGCATTGAAAAAACGGCGGTTTTCCGGCTTTTTATCCGTGGAACCCCACTTGCAAAAATATATGCCGGATTCCACGAACCCGGAACGTTTCAGAACCGCGATTCATGCGATCAAAAAACTGTTGGACGAGACCGGCCTGGAATGGAACTAGATTGACACGATGAGGTGAGCACATGAATCAAGCGGCGACACCCGGGGCGGCACCCGGAGTGAACAAACCGAAAAAAAGTTTTCTGAAACGCTTGGCCGGTCGGTGGGAATCGCCCATAGCCGGCTATCTTTTTATCGCTCCCTGGCTGATCGGTTTTTTTGTGCTGACGTTAAGACCGATGATTCAGTCCGTATATTTTTCCCTTACGGATTATTCGCTGTTGGACGAGGCGAAATGGGTCGGGTTCCGCAATTATGTGCGTATTTTTACGGCGGACGATACGTTTGTCCAGGCGATGAAGGTGACGTTCCTGTACGTGGCGCTGGCCGTCCCGCTCCGTCTTGTCTCTTCCTTGTTTTTTGCCATGTTGTTAAATCAGAAAATCCGGGGGATGTCTTTTTATCGGACGCTGATTTATATTCCTTCGATTATTGGAAGCAGCATAGCGGTCGCTGTCTTATGGAAAAACATTTTCGGAAAAGACGGGTTCATCAATTACTTCCTGGGTTGGTTCGGCATTGAGGGAGTCAGCTGGATTTCCAATCCGGACACCGCTCTCGGAACATTGATTATATTGAACGCCTGGCAGTTCGGATCGACCATGGTCATTTTTCTGGCCGGTTTAAAACAAATTCCCGGCGAGCTCTATGAAGCCGCCTCCGTGGACGGGGCGACCAAAGTCAGACAATTTTTTCATGTCACGTTGCCAATGCTTTCGCCGGTGATCCTGTTTAATCTGATTTTAGGCATCATCAATTCGTTTCAAATGTTCACTTCCGCGTTTATCGTAACGGCCGGGGGGCCGATGAATGCGACGTATATGTACGCGCTGTATCTTTATGAAAAAGCGTTTACCCACTATCAAATGGGATATGCTTCGGCTCTCGCCTGGATTTTGCTGGTCATAATCGCCGTTGCCACGGCTTTGAATTTCGCGGTATCCAAATATTGGGTATATTATGAATCGGAAGGGGGACGAAGATGATCAAAGCCAATAAACAACGGAAGCATTTCATTTCTCATATCGTCTTGGTATTGATCAGTCTGATCATGATATACCCGGTGATATGGTGGATTGGCGCATCGTTAAAATCCAATGCGGAAATGAGTTCTCCCAACCTGTTTCCCGAGACGCCGTTGTGGAGCAATTACACGAAAGGATGGACGGCGATACCGAATTATACGTTCACGACGTTTTACGCCAATTCCTTTCAAATCGAATTTTGGAGCGTCATCGGTTCGGTCGTTTCCGCGAGCCTGGTAGCATACGGTTTTGCCAGACTGGATTTTCCGTTGCGGAATATGTGGTTCTCCATTTTATTGATTACGATGATGCTTCCTTCGCAGGTTACCGTCGTCCCGCAATATGTCATGTTTCATCAGTGGGATTGGATCGATACGTATTTACCTCTCATTGTTCCCCATTACTTTGGGGGCGGGGCATTTTTCGTTTTTTTGCTCGTGCAGTTTATCAGGGGGATTCCGCGCGAATTGGATGAATCCGCCAAAATGGACGGATGCACGAAGTTCGGTATTTTCTGGAGAATCATTATTCCCCTTACGAGGCCGGCCCTGGTTACTGTGACCATTTACACGTTTCTTTGGACATGGGATGAATTTTTCCAACAGCTTCTTTACATCAATTCCATTGAAAAATATACGGTCGGACTGGGGCTGAGACTGTTCATGGATTCCCAATCGAGTACGGAGTGGGGACAAATGCTGGCGATGGCGCTTTTATCCATCATTCCTTCCATGGCCGTATTTTTTCTGGCCCAGAAACATTTTGTGGAAGGCATTGCCACAACCGGTTTAAAAGGATAATGAAGGTAAATTTTCCAAGAAATAAATTTGGTTGCCCGCTGGAATAATTCGTTTATAATGACAGCGAGTGCGGCCAAATTTATTTGCTTTTGCCTCAAAATACGCAAGGATGTGGTGATGCATGATCCAGAAACTGTTTAAAACGCAGCGTATCGACTATTTGTTTTTTGGATCGTTCGCCGGCCTGATCATCGTATTGCTGCTTCTCATTATTGTGATCACGTACCATTTAACCGTACAAGAATTGGCGGGCAGCACTTCGCATTATCAACAAAAACTGTTGAACGAATTAAACAAACAAATCGCATTGCGCATGAAATCTGTGGAGCAAGTATCGCTGGCCATTTCGCGAAATGAGGATTTGTTAAACTTTTTATCGATGAACGACGATTTTTATGCCAGGCAAAGGGCGCAAATTGAAATCGAAAAATATTTGGCCAATGAAGTGTACAGTACCATGATCATCCAGTCCATCGAGCTTTATATGAAAAACCCCGCTCTGCCTGTAACCAAAAGGGGAACGGTTACGATCGCCGCGATGGACAGGCTGAAAAAACAGGTTTGGTACCCTATGGTCGAAAGGTCGGATTTTACCTGGATCGAGGAACATCAAATCGATACGGATTTTCACGGAAAGCAATCGGTGATTAGCTTCGCCCGGAAAATTTACGACAGTTTTGGCAAATTCCGGGGAGTTTTAATATTGAATGTTCAGGCTTCTTCCATCAAGGAAATCCTTCAGGGCGAGGAATCGGAAGTCAAACGGATCTTGCTGGACACCGGGAAAAGATACATCACATCCATCGGGAATGGTGCGACCAAAGACAATGTGACGATGTATATCAGGCAAATGAAAGAGGGCGAAAGTTATGTCCATGCGGTCGCAGACGGCGATTTAAAAAAAAACGGAGTGATTCTTGTATCGGATAAAGTAAGTACGGAATGGACATTGGTGGAAATTACGCCGTGGGATCAAATTACCAGGGGAAGTTTTCGTATTGCCATGATCTTAATTGGCGTCGGTGCGCTGTTTATATTCATTTCTTTATATTTCACCCTATTTTTATCCAGACAGTTTTTTAAACCGATCAGGATATTGCTTCATGCGATGTCTCAATCGAACATCGGCAGGAGCCAAATCGATCTTCCGTCCGATTATGCCAATGAGTTTGGCGTATTATTTAAGGGTTTTCAAAAGTTTGTCGAACGGATTCGCGAATTGTACCAATCCTTGGAGGATAAATATTTGCGCCAGCGGGAGGTCGAGATCCGGGCATTGCAAGCGATGATTCATCCTCATTTTTTGTACAATACGCTGGATCAGGTCAACTGGATGGCGATTGAAGCGAACCAGAGAAAAATAAGCAGGGTTCTTGAATTAATGGGGCGTATGTTCCGGATCGGGCTCTCCAATGGCGAAACCTTGATTACGATCCGGGAGGAATTGGAACACGTCAGATGTTATCTGGAAATTCAGCAAATTCGCTGGGAGGAAGGCCTGACCGTCACCATTGACGTGCCGGAACCTCTGAAAGATTTATATATTCCCAAGCTTACGCTGCAGCCGTTTGTGGAAAATGCGGTGGTGCACGGGTTTAACGACAGGGAAACGGGGACGATCGAGATCAGGGCAAGCGAAACCCCCAAAGGAATTCTTATTATTGTTCAAGATGACGGAGTAGGGATCAGGCCGGACTGGAAAACAAGAAAAGTAACCAATACGGGCGGGTATGGCATCAGGAATGTCATGGAACGGATTGACGCTTATTTTGGCCCGCCATATGGAATTGATATTACGGGACTTCCGGATCAAGGCACGACGGTGAACATTTATATCCCGAGACTGACAGAAAAGTCCAGAGGGGGAGAGAACAATGTGGAAAATGGTAATCATTGACGACGACCGCCAAATTATCCGAAGCATGAAAAAAATGCCGCTGTGGCAAGAAATGGGGATCGAAATCGCGGGAGAAAGCATGAACGGCAAACGGGGAATGGAATTGATTTTGCAGGTTCAGCCGGACATCGTCATGACGGATATTTATATGCCGGAGATGAATGGGCTGGAAATGATGGAGCGGTTGCGTGCACACGGGTATCAGGGCAAATTTATTGTTTTAAGCGGTTACTCCGATTTTCATTATGCAAGACAGGCTTTGCGTCTGCAGGTCGATGATTATTTATCCAAACCCGTTACGGTGGAAACCATTGAAAGTGTGCTGAAAAGAGTAACGGAAAAACTGAAGGAAGAGTTGGAGAAACAAATCGAACTGGAACAGTTGCAGCAGAAATTATTGTTATACGAGCCTTTTTTCAATACAGAATGGAAGAAATCGGTCGCCATCGGATCGTACAATACGAAAATAAAACAGAGTATCCCTCTCATCGACCCGTATCATCATTGGGAGGGGAAACATCACGCGGTGCTGGTGATTGAAAATGTAAGGACAGAGAGGGCATCCGCTTCGACGGTGACGGATTGGAATTTATTCCGCTTTGCCATTCACAACATTATCGAGGAAATACTGAAAGAAGACTGGCCCGATTCCGATTGTATCGAGCTTCACAGCTATCATACGGCCATCATTTTGCACACGGATCAGCAGGTGACGGATTCTCTCCGGGAAAAAGTAAGACGGCTTGGGCTGCGCATGATCCAATGTGTTTCCCATTTTCTGAAATTAAAAATACATGTCGGAGTCGGAACCTTCAAAGCGGCATGGACGGAGATTTCACACTCTACGGAAGAGGCTTTCCGGGCGTTGTCCTGTAAACAAGCGCCGTTAGGTCAGGATATCGGTCTGTATGAGTTCGGCAACATCGTCCCGAAAGCAGAGGTTCCGCTTGCCGTTTCCCAAAAGGCGGTTTTGAATCCGATTCCATATTATCAGCAATTAATCCAGGCGATTTCTTTCGGACAAGCGGAGCGGGCCAGGCAAGTGATTCATGCATTCACGGCCGAGTTGCAGGGAAAAGAACGGGAAGGCGCTTTGACGCCAAACGTTTTGCAAATCCTTTCCCGTCAATGTTGGACGATTCTCAGTTATTCGTTATTTGAAATCGGCATACGGCTTGATGAAATATGCTCCGATACGGAACTGGCCAAACAAATGGAATGGATGACCAGCCCGGAACAATTCAAAACATGGTTGCTGCGTATCACGGAAGAAATCTTTGCCTACGACGATCCCGGCATGAATGTGAAACATAAGCAAGCGGTGCAATTCATCATCCGTTTTATTCATGAGCATTATGCCGAAGACATTACGCTGGCCGATCTTGCCGACAAAGTATATATATCGCGCAGTTATTTGAGCCATATATTCAAAAAAGCGACGGGAGAGACGTTCAACAGTTATTTGACGCGCGTCCGTATGGAAAAAGCGAAAAGAATGATCCTGGAAGGAAAATATATGATTTATGAGGTGGCAGAAAAAGTAGGGTATAAAAGCCTTCCTTATTTCAGCACATTGTTTAAAAAATATGTAGGGGTGAACCCCGGCGAATTAAAGTAGCAGCAAATGATTTTCGTCAAATTTTGAAACTAATTACACATTTCTGTCCTACATAGGAAATGAAGCGCATGTTACTATGTTTGCGTAAACGCTTTATCCATCTTTATCCACATGGAAAGGAGACATGCACATGGTTCTCAAATGGGGGAAACAATCCGTAACGGTCCTACTGGTTGCGCTGCTCGTCATGTTGGCGGCGGCATGCGGAAAAAGTAATTCCGCCGCTACCGGAGAAACAGGCGGCAGCGGAGAAAGTCAGGGTGCAAAAAATGAAACCATCAAGCTGCAAATCATGTGGTGGGGGTCGCAACCCCGGCACGATGTAACCCTGAAAGCTTTGGAACTTTACACGAAACATCACCCCAACATCACCTTTGAACCGACTTTTTCCGGCTGGGACGGTTATTGGGATAAGTTGGCCACCTTAGCCGCCGCAAAAAACGCTCCCGATATTATTCAAATGGATGCGGCGTATTTGCCGGACTATGTAAAAAGAAATCAGCTGGCGGATCTGACCGGTTTTGACACGACGGGGATTGAACAAAGTTTGGTCGATGCCGGAACGTTTGACGGAAAGCTGTATGCCATTCCTCTCGGAGTGAATGCAAGAGGTATGGTTTATAACAAAGCGGAAGTCGAAAGGTTAGGCATTACGCCTCCGAAAGCCGGCTGGACATGGGACGACTTTTTCAACTTTGCGAAAGAAGCGAAAAGCAAACTGGGCGAAGGGAAGTATGGGATCCCCGATCTGTCCAAAGACAGGGAATCCTATGATCATTATCAATTAAGCAAAGGAAAAGGCAATCTGTTTTTGGACGGCAAATATAACCTGGATAAAGACACCTGGATGGAATGGATGCGGAAGTTTGAAGAGTTGAGAAAGGAGGGGATTGTGCCTCCGGCGGAAGTGATGTCGACGGATAAATCTTTTGATGCCCAGTTTGACTTGATGGCCAACGGTACGGTGTTGCTCCGCCCTCTCCACGCCGCGCAGCCCGGCGCGATGGACAGCCTGATGCCCGGGAAAGTTGCCGTAGTGGATGCCCCGTCCGGCGGCGGATGGTTGAAACCTACTTTCTTCTTCAGCGTGAGTCAGGACTCCAAGTATAAAGAAGAAGCCAAAGAATTCATTTATTGGTTTTTGAACGACCTGGAAGCCGGAAAAATCATGGGGACCCAACGCGGTGTTCCGGTGGTCCAGAAAGTTGTTGATGAAATTTTGCCCGATCTTCCTCCGGCGGATTTGTTGGGAAAAGAAATGATCGATATGACGGCCAAGAGTTCCACGCACAAGTTCATGGTCGCTCCTGCGGGTTGGACGGAATACTTCAAAGAATATGAAGTCGTTACCGAAGCGGTCATGTACAATAAAATGACGATTGAGGAAGCGTATGAGAAAATAACGAATAAAGCCAAAGAGATCGAGGAAAACACAAAAGAATAAAAAAGTTCCGTAAGAAGGCTGATCCTGACCGTGAAGAGACGGAAGGTCGGCCTTTTTTCCATTTTAACTGCTACTTAGTAGAGAAACGATGAATTATGGAAATTTGATGGCAACCTTCATTTGCCCATTTCAATGTATTATAATAAAAGTAACCAGAAAGGAGGAGTCAAGCGATGAAATTGAATATTCGCGGCGAAAATATTGAAGTGACAACAGCGTTAAGGGAATATGTGGAGAAAAAACTGAATAAGCTGGAAAAATATTTCGAAACTCCCCCTGATTCTGATGTGCATGTGACGCTCAGCGTCGTACGGGGACAGCATAACGTCGAAGTGACGATCCCGCTGAAGGGTGTGCTGCTCCGCGCCGAAGAACGCGCCAACGACATGTATGCGTCCATTGATCTGGTTGTCGACAAGCTGGAAAGACAGATCCGCAAACATAAGACGAAAGTAAACCGGAAGTTCAGACAAGACGGAAGCCTGAAAAATTTTTTCAAAGAAAATTTGGATTCGCAGACTCCGCCGTTTGAAGAAGACGAAGAGTTTGAATTGGTGCGCACCAAGCGGTTTACGCTCAAACCGATGGATGTTGACGAAGCGATTTTGCAAATGAACATGATCGGCCATAACTTCTTTGTGTTCGCCAATGCGGCGACGGATCAGGTAAATGTTGTCTATAAACGCAACGATGGAAAATACGGCCTGATTGAACCGGCCCAGTAATCGCAGGCGTGACAAGGAGGCTCGATCCCGTAGCGGGTCGGGCTTCTCGTTTTCCATCACCCGCTTGCGGACTGAAAACGGCGGTCGCATTGTTGCGACACCTTCCGTAAACTGTTACAATTTCCGTATAGTGTGCGAATTTGTAAGAGTGAAAGGGGCATACCCATGCTGGGACTCGTAAAAAAAATATTTGGCGATCCGAACGAACGCGAACTGAAACGCATGTGGAAAACGGTCGATCGGATTAACGAGCTCGAGCCTTCCATGCAAGCTTTGTCGGACGAGCAACTGCGGGCCAAGACCGACGAATTTAAAGCGCGCTTGGCCCAGGGCGAAACGTTGGACGACTTGCTGCCCGAAGCGTTCGCCACGGTACGCGAAGCTTCCAGAAGGACGCTGGGAAAACGGCATTACGATGTGCAATTGATCGGCGGAATCGTGCTTCATGAAGGCCGGATTGCCGAAATGCGGACCGGTGAAGGAAAAACGCTTGTCGCCACCCTCCCGCTGTATTTGAATGCGCTGCTTGGCAAAGGCGTTCATCTGGTTACGGTGAACGAATATTTGGCCGAACGGGACAGTACGGAAATGGGGCAGATTTATAACTTTCTCGGAATGACCGTAGGCTTGAACAAGACCGGAATGGATCCCAAGGCCAAGCAAGAGGCGTATAATTGCGATATCACATACGGAACGAACAATGAGTACGGCTTTGATTATTTGAGGGACAACATGGTGCTGTACAAGGAACAGATGGTACAGCGGCCGTTGCATTTTGCCATTATTGACGAAGTGGACTCGATCTTAATCGACGAAGCGAGAACGCCTCTCATTATTTCGGGCCAGGCCATGAAATCGACGGAATTGTATTACGCCGCAGACCGGTTTGTCCGCAGTCTGGTGCCGGAAGAAGATTATACCGTGGACATCAAAGTGCGGTCCGTCGTCCTGACGGAGAAGGGCGTAGCCAAGGCGGAGCGGGCTTTCAATATCGACAACCTGTTCGATTACAACAATGTGACGATCAACCACCATATCACGCAAGCGCTCAAGGCCCACGCCATCATGAAGCGCGATGTCGATTACGTCGTTCAGAACGGCGAAGTGGTGATCGTTGACGAATTTACCGGCCGCCTGATGACCGGCCGCCGCTACAGCGAAGGGTTGCACCAGGCGATTGAAGCGAAGGAACAGCTGCAAGTCCAGAACGAGAGCATGACGCTGGCAACGATCACGTTCCAGAACTATTTCCGGATGTACCGCAAACTGGCGGGAATGACCGGTACGGCCAAAACGGAAGAGGAAGAATTCAAGAAAATTTACGGTCTGGATGTCGTGACCGTGCCGACGAACCGGCCGATGATCCGCGTCGACATGCCCGATGTGGTTTATAAATCCATGAACAGCAAGTTCCGCGCTGTCGTCGACGAGATTGTCCGGCGGCACGAGAAAAAGCAGCCGGTGCTGGTGGGCACCGTATCGATCGAAAATTCCGAGAAGCTGTCCGAGATGTTGCGGCGCAAAGGGATTCCCCATCAGGTACTGAACGCCAAATACCATGCGGTGGAAGCGGAAATTATATCGCGCGCCGGCCAGCCGGGAGCCGTCACGATCGCCACGAACATGGCGGGACGCGGGACGGACATCATGCTCGGCGAAGGGGTGGCGGAAATCGGCGGCCTTCATATTATAGGTACGGAGCGGCATGAAAGCCGGCGGATCGATAACCAGTTGCGCGGACGGGCCGGCCGGCAGGGCGACCCGGGTTCTTCCCAATTTTACTTGTCGCTCGAAGACGACCTGATGCGCCGTTTTGGCTCCGAGAATATGATGAGCATGATGGAGCGTCTCGGCTTCGAAGAGGACCAGCCGATCGAGAGCAAGCTGGTCACCAAAGCGATAGAATCGGCCCAGAAGCGGGTGGAAGGCAACAACTTCGATATCCGCAAAGTCGTTCTGCAATATGACGACGTCATGAACCAGCAGCGGGAAATTATCTACAAGCAGCGGCGCGAAGTGCTGGAATCGGAGAACATCCGCGAGATTGTGCTGGGCATGATTGACGCGGTCATCGAGCGCATCGTCACTGCCCATACCCCCGAAGATCAGGTTCCGGAAGAATGGGATTTGCAGGCTATCGCCGATTACGCCAACGGCACGTTTTTGCGCGAAGGCCAGCTGTCGAAGGACGATTTGTGGGGCAAGGAACGCGACGAAATGATCGAATATTTGCAAGGTCTCGTCCGAAAGCTGTACGACGAGCGCGAAGCGGAGATCGGCGGAGAATTCATGCGCGAATTCGAGAAAGTGGTCGTGCTGCGCGCGGTGGACAGGAAATGGATGGACCATATCGACGCGATGGATCAGCTCCGGCAAGGCATTCATTTGCGCGCTTACGGCGGCACGGATCCGTTGCGCGAGTACCAGTTCGAAGGCTTTGAGATGTTCAACGCCATGATTGCCAGCATTCAGGAGGAAGTGGCCAAATACATTATCAAGGCTCATGTGGCGAATAATTTACAACGTGAAGCGGTGGCGGAAGGGCAAGCGGTCAATCCGAAAGCGGAGGAGTCTGGCCCCCGTCCGGTGAGGCGCGAGCAGAAAGTCGGCCGGAACGATCCGTGCCCTTGCGGCAGCGGCAAAAAATATAAACTGTGTCACGGAAAATAAGGTTTGCCGAGAAAAACGGTTGAGTGAAGGAAGGCAACATTTCACGTAAACCGATACATTTTGCACCATACAATGAAATGCATTAACAACATGAAAGGTTAAGGTGGTTAAGCATGTTGGATACCGGGTACAAGCAAGATCTGAAAGAGATCGCGCAAAGACTAAATGAATTACGGGGGTCTCTTTGACCTCGATCTGAAACTGGAGCAGATCGCCGACTATGAAGAGAAGATGTCCGCTCCCGATTTCTGGGACGATAACGAGCGGGCGCAAAAATTGATTGCCGAGGCGAACGCCGTCAAATCGGTCGTCGAGCAATTCGAAGCGTTGTCCCGGGAATACGAGGACCTTGTTGTCATGGCTGAACTGGTGGAAGAAGAAAACGACGAGAGTATGGCGAAGGAGCTCGCGGGCAGCCTGAAAGTGCTGACGGAGAAGCTGAAACAGTTTGAATTGCAGCTTCTTTTAAACCAGCCTTACGACAAATGTAACGCCATTCTCGAGCTCCATCCCGGAGCGGGCGGAACCGAATCGCAGGATTGGGCGGAAATGCTTCTCAGGATGTACCGCCGCTGGGCCGAGCATCATCATTTCAAGGTCGAGGTGCTCGATTATATGCCGGGCGACGAAGCCGGCATCAAAAGCGTGACGCTGCTTATCAAGGGACACAACGCCTACGGATATTTAAAGGCGGAAAAAGGCGTGCACCGGCTTGTGCGCATATCGCCGTTCGATGCTTCCGGACGCCGGCATACTTCCTTCGTGTCTTGCGATGTGGTGCCGGAAATTGACGACGATGTGGAAGTCGAGATCCGGCCGGAAGATTTGAAAATTGACACGTACCGGTCGAGCGGCGCAGGCGGGCAGCATATTAATACGACCGACTCCGCCGTGCGGATTACCCACTTGCCGACCGGAATCGTGGTGACATGCCAAAGCGAACGGTCGCAAATTAAAAACCGTGAGCGGGCGATGAAAATTTTGCGTTCCAAGCTTTACGAACAAAAAATCGAGGAACAGCGCAAACAGTTGGCCGAAATCCGCGGCGAGCAGCAAGAGATTGGATGGGGGAGCCAAATCCGTTCTTACGTCTTTCACCCGTACAGTATGGTGAAAGACCACCGGACGCAAGAGGAGACCGGAAACATCGACGCCGTGATGGACGGCGAAATTGATGCGTTCATCGATGCCTATCTGCGCCAGCAAATCCGTTAGGAGCCGAATGTCATAAAGGAAAGTTGGAAAGAGTCCGATCCTTTCACTCCTGTTACGATCGCGCACGAGATGATCACGGAACAAACAGAAATAAATATTTCCGGAATTATCGGTCTATCCTACACTTGAAAGCAAAGTGTAGGATTTTTTCTGGCGAGGTGGCAGCCTTTTGCGAAGCAGAGCATTGACCGCGCGTTCCGGTACGGTCGGGCCGGCGGCGATGGAATATACGCTCCTGATTGCCGGGGCTTTGATCATCGCGGCAAGTTTCAACGTGTTTTTGAATCCAAACCGGATCGCCTCCGGCGGTGTGGCGGGAATTTCCACGATCGTCTATTCCCTCGCCGGGGTGGAGCCGGCCATGACGCAATGGTTTCTCAACATTCCGCTTTTTTTGGCGGGATGGCGGCTTTTGGGCGGGCAGTTCAGCACCAAGACAGCGGTCGGTTCCCTCATTTTGCCGCTGTTCGTGCTCTTAACCCGCCACTTTCCCCCATTGACGGAGAACACGTTGCTGGCCGCGATCTATGGGGGCATAGGGATCGGCCTCGGCCTTGGTATCGTCTTCCGCGGCAAAGGATCCACAGGCGGGCTGGATTTGTTGGCGCAATTGATACACAGGTACACGGGATTGCCGCTCGGGCTGGCTGTGGCTGTTCTCGACGGGTCGGTGATCCTCGCTTCCGGGATCGCGTTCAATCCGGAAAAAGCGTTATATGCCCTGGTCGGCCTGTTCGTTACGACCAAGACGATCGACATCGTCCAGATGGGGTGGCAAAATTCGAAGATCGCCTTCATCATTACGAACCGGACGGAAGAGGTAAGCCGGGCGGTCTTGCACGATCTGGACCGCGGATTGACCAAATTGGAGGCTTTGGGCGGGTATACGGGAGAAGAACGGACCTTATTGATGGTTGTGGTCAACCAGAATGAGGTAACCCGCCTGAAAGCGGCGGTGAAAAAAATCGACCCCCGCGCGTTTATGATTCTTTCCCAAGCAAACGAAGTGCTGGGCGAAGGATTTCGCGGATCCCGTTAAAAATCCCGTTGAATTAATATTCGATGGACTGTATAATAATACATATCTTTTTGACAGTTGCGTTTTGGCAGTTGGCATTGTGGTGGGAGGGTGAAAATTGGATACGCGGTTGAGAGTTGCGATCGTAGGTTCCACCGGTTATGGGGGGGTGGAACTGATTCGTTTTTTATTGAAACATCCCAAAGTCCGAATCACTTCCGTTGTTTCTTCGTCGACCCCGGGCGTTCCGATTACGGACGGGTATCCGCATCTTTCGGAAATCATGACGGACCGGCTTGATGCCGTCGACGTCAGTTTGTTGAAGGAGAAAGCGGAACTCGTATTTACGGCCACCCCGTCGGGAGTGGCGGCGGAGCTGGCGCCGAAGCTGCTTGAAGCCGGGCTGAAAGTGATCGATCTGTCGGGCGACTTCCGGCTGAAGTCCGGCGAGGAGTATGAACGGTGGTACAAGAAAAAACCGGCTTCGCAGGAATATTTGGCCAAAGCGGTATACGGTTTGGCGGAAGTGTTCGGCGAAGAAGTGAGCGGGAAGGACTTTATTTCCAATCCCGGATGTTATCCGACATCGGCGCTCCTCGGAATTATTCCCGCCCTGGCGGAAGGCTGGATCGACCACCGGACGCTGATTATTGATGCGAAGTCGGGCGTGTCCGGTGCCGGAAGGGGCTTAAGTCTCAGCTCCCATTTTTCGGAGATTAATGAAAATTTTGTGGCCTATAAAGTAAACAGGCATCAGCACATTCCGGAAATCCAGGCGGCATTAAGCCGGATCGCCGGCCAGCCGGTCACCGTGACGTTCACCACGCATTTGGTGCCGATGACCAGAGGAATCATGTCGACGATCTATGCGCAATTGAACGGCAACCGGACGGATGAAGAACTCATTGCGTTATACAGGAAATATTATGAAGGCAGGCCGTTCGTGCGCATTCGGGACAAAGGGAAATGGCCGGCAACCAAGGAAGTCTGGGGTTCCAATTACTGCGATATCGGCTTTTCTGCTGATGACCGCACAGGGAGATTGACGATTATCTCCGTGATTGATAATGTGGTGAAGGGCGCCGCGGGCCAGGCGATCCAAAACATGAACCTGATGATGGGCTGGGAGGAAACCACAGGCCTCGACTACCCGCCCGTTTATCCTTGATTGCAAGACTTCGACAGGCCCGAATTTGTTGTTGCCGAAGATGTTGCCGGACGTGTTATAGATTTTGCAAGTTCTTTCCACTTGCTGTTTGACAGATGATGAGATTGGGATGGGGATAGGATGAAAACGAAAAACAGGGAAGCATTTGCCGTGGTTGAGAACGGTTCGGTAACGACGCCGCAAGGGTTCCGGGCCGGCGGGCTTCATTGCGGATTGAAGAAAACGAACCGTTATGATCTGGGAGCGATTGTTTGCGACGTTCCTGCCAATGCCGCGGGAGTGTATACGTTAAATGTGTTTCAGGCGGCGCCGCTTGAAGTGACGCGAGAGAGCATCGCCTGCGAAGGCAAACTTCAGGCCGTCATTGTCAACAGCGGCAATGCGAATGCCTGCACCGGCCTGCAAGGTTTGGAAGATGCCAGGGCCATGCGGTCCGCGGCAGCCGCCGCCTTGGGAATTGCCGAACATTATGTCGGTGTGGCTTCGACGGGGGTCATCGGCGAACTGTTGCCGATGGACAAAGTGAAGCGCGGCATTGAACAATTGCCTGCGCGGGTGAGCGCGCAAGGCGGAGACGACTTCTGCCAGGCCATACTCACCACCGATTTGGTGCAAAAGATGACGTGCGTGCGCGTGACAGTAAACGGCCGCCCGGTCCATATCGCCGGGGCGGCGAAAGGTTCCGGCATGATTCATCCGAATATGGCGACGATGCTCGGGTTTATAACGACGGATGCGGCGATCGAAAGCGCGGTGCTGCAGCGGCTGTTGAGCGCGACAACGGATACGACCTTCAACATGATTACGGTGGACGGCGATACGAGCACGAACGATATGGTTGTTGTCATGGCCAGCGGATTGGCCGGCAATGATCCGTTGCATGAGAACCATCCCGACTGGGCGGATTTTGCCGCGGGGTTCCGCTATGTCGCCGAATATTTGGCCAAAGCGATCGCCCGTGACGGGGAAGGGGCGACCAAACTGGTGGAGGTGACCGTGACCGGCGCGGTGACCGATGAGGCGGCAAGAGTGATCGCCAAAACCGTTGTCGGTTCCAATTTGGTGAAATCGGCGTGCTTCGGCGCCGATGCCAACTGGGGACGAATCATCGCCGCCGTCGGCCGTTCCGGGCAAAAGGTCGATCCCGGCCGTGTCGATATCCGCATCGGCGATATCACGGTACTGGAGCGATCGCAGCCGGTTCCGTTCGACGAGGAGAAGGCGACGGAGTATTTGAAAGGCGATACGGTGAACATTACCGTGAATTTGCATATGGGCCCGGGGCAGGCCACGGCATGGGGTTGTGACCTGACCTACGATTATGTGCGGATTAACGCCGCATACCGCACATGACAACTGGGGAGGGGTTGCCGGAATGAATCAGACGTGTTTTGTCATGAAGTGCGGGGGGAGTACGCTGGCCGCGCTACCCGAAACGTTTTTCACCGATATGAAACGGCTGCAGGAGGAAGGCATCATTCCCGTCGTCGTGCATGGAGGAGGGCCGGCCATCTCCGAAACGCTGAACAAACTCGGAATCGAAAGCGAGTTTGTGGGGGGGCTGCGCAAAACGAATGAAGCGGTGCTCGATGTCGTGGAGATGGTGTTGGCCGGACGGATCAACAAGGAAATCGTACGGCGAATCCAGTTGTCCGGAGCCAAGGCGTTGGGGTTGTCCGGCGTAGACGGCCATCTGATGCGGGCGCGTCCCGTGGCGAACAGCCATGAAGTCGGCCTGGTGGGTGACGTGGTGGACGTCAATTCGCAATTGTTGCGAAATCTCGTCGCGCTCGGATATATTCCGGTCATTGCGCCGATCGGCCTGGGAGAAGACGGGTCGCAAAGGTACAATGTTAATGCGGATACGGCGGCGGGAGCGGTCGCTTCCCGCCTTGGGGCGGAACGCATGATCGTTGTCACCGACGTGCCGGGAATCATGAAGACGGTGAACGGCGAAAAGGTTGTTCTCCCGTCTGTCAGCGTGGCTGAAATTGAGGAAATGATCCGTTCCGGGGAGATTTACGGCGGAATGATTCCGAAAGTCAGGGCGGCGATCCAATGCATTCAGGGCGCCGTCAAGGAAGTGCTGATTGTGGACGGAGCCATGCCGCACGTATTGAGCAAAGCGGTCAAGGAAGGTTCCGTCGGGACCCGGATCGTGAAATAAGCGGATCGCTTCATTCTTTCAATGGACCGGAATCCGGACCGCCGGTCCATTGGATCGACCGAATCCGAAAAATGGGGACACAAAGGTAACCCGATGCGGGAAGAAAGGGGAGAAACGCGCCATGGGGGAACAGAAGAAAAGCGCACTGTTTCCGACGTACGGGAGATACCCGTTCACTTTGGTAAAAGGAAAGGGCAGCTGGTTATGGGACGATAACGGAAAACGTTACCTGGATTTTGCCAGTGGCTTGGCGGTAACGAACTTGGGGCATGTGCCGTCCCGGGTCAAGGAAAAATTGGTACGGCAATTAGACGAGTTATGGCATGTCAGCAATCTGTTTCATATTCCCAACCAGGAAAAATTGGCCGCTCTGCTGACAGAACATAGTTGCGCGGATGCGGTTTTCTTCTGCAACAGCGGGGCGGAGGCGAACGAAGCGGCGATCAAGCTGGCGAGGCGCTATTACCGGAAAGTGCTTGGACAAAACCGGTATGAAATTATTACGTTTCATCAATCGTTTCATGGGCGGACCCTGGCGACGCTGACCGCCACCGGACAGGAGAAAGTGAAGGACGGGTTCGATCCGCTGCCCGAAGGGTTCGTTTACGCTCCGTATAACGACGCCGCAGCCCTCGGCAGCCGCATTTCCGATAAAACATGCGCGATTATGCTGGAAATGGTGCAGGCGGAAGGAGGCGTCATTCCGGCGGATCCCGGTTTCGTGAAAGAAATTGTCCGCCTGTGCCGGGAACACGACCTGCTCCTGATCGTCGATGAGGTGCAAACCGGTATGGGAAGAACCGGAAAGTTGTTCGCGTACGAACATTACGGTGTGGAACCCGACATTTTCACGCTGGCCAAGGGGCTCGGCAGCGGTTTTCCGATCGGCGCCATGTTGGGCAAGGAGAAATTAATTCCCGCATTCACCGCGGGTTCTCACGCCTCCACATTTGGCGGCACACCGATTGCGACGGCGGCTGCCATAGCTACCGTGGAACAAATGCTGGAGGAAAAGTTGCCCGAACGTGTGGCGCGCCTGGGTGATTATGCGGTCCGGCGGCTCTCGGACAAATTGCGCGGCAACCCGCTTGTCAGGGAAGTGCGCGGCAAAGGGTTCCTGATCGGGATCCACTGCGCGCACCCGGCTGCGGAATGGATCGCGGAAATTCACCGCGCCGGAGTGTTCGTGGTGCCGGCAGGACCCGAAGTAATCCGCTTGCTGCCGAATTTCCTGATCACGCAGGAAGAACTGGACCTTGGCATCGAAACGATCTGCTCCGTGCTTGACCGGAAAGCGGCCGCACAAGTGTAGCGGTGCAATTATGCGGCACAAATGGGGCGATACAAGTAAAGGATGCCGATTCGTTGCGCAAAGTGAGCGGAAGTGAAAGGCAACATTTCATTTCAAGCCGTATTTTTTGCGCCGTCGGCAGTGAATCGGCATTCTCCAAGTATACCGATCCAAGGTTGGCGGTACAAATAACGGTACTGTCTCAGGAATTGGACAATGCACCGGATCCGGGTTTACAATATCGAAAGGAGAGATCGCATGACGGCAACGGAAAAACGGGAAATCGCCGCGAGGCTGAAAGGCAGGGACTTTCTGGCGCTTGTCGATTACACACCGGAAGAAATCTTGTATTTGATCGATTTGGCCATCCAGTTGAAGCGGATGCAGAAAGAAGGGCAGCTTTACCAGCCTTTAAAAGGGAAAACGCTCGGCATGATTTTTGAGAAGTCGTCCACGCGCACACGGGTATCCTTTGAGGTGGGGATGTACCAGTTGGGCGGGTACGCGCTGTTTTTAAGCCGCAATGATTTGCAACTGGGCCGCGGAGAAACGATATGGGACACCGCCCAGACGATGTCGCGCTATTTGGACGGTATCATGATCCGGACGTACGCCCACCGCAACGTGATCGAGCTGGCGCGGGGAGCGACGGTGCCGGTCATTAACGGCTTGACGGACCTGTTCCATCCTTGCCAGGCTATGGCCGATTACCAGACGATTCTGGAACATAAGGGCAGGTTGCAAGGCTTGAAAATCGCTTATATCGGCGACGGCAACAACATGGCGCATTCTTTGATGGTCGGCGCCTCGAAGCTGGGGTTGCATTTTGCCTCGGCATCGCCGGAAGGGTACGAACCGAATGCGGACGTCGTCCGGATGTCCAAAGAAAACGCCGAACAGAGCGGCGGTTCCGTGCGCATTCTCCGCGACCCGCGGGAAGCGGTCGAGGGCGCGGACATTGTGTACACGGATGTCTGGGCAAGCATGGGCTTTGAAGCCGAGCAGGAAGAAAGGGCGCGGGCGTTCCGCGGTTACCAGGTGAATGACGAGCTCGTTCAATACGCCAAACCGGATTTTCTGTTTATGCATTGCTTGCCGGCTCACCGCGGCGAAGAAGTGAGCGAAAGCGTCATCGACGGCGACCATTCCATCGTATTCGACCAGGCGGAAAACCGACTGCATGCGCAGAAGGCGATTATGGCGGCCTTGATGGGATAAAGGATCCCGTGTAAACAAGAAGGTAAGGGGAGTCAGTTTATGGCAAAACAGAAAATCGTGCTCGCCTATTCGGGCGGGTTGGATACGTCGGTCATTTTGGCATGGCTCAAGGAAACGTTCGATGCGGAGATCATTACGTTCACTGCGGATATTGGGCAGAAAGAAGAATTGGACGGATTGGAAGCCAAGGCGTTGCGCACCGGGGCGAGCAAGGTGTATATCGACGATTTGCGCGAAGAGTTTGCCCGCGACTTTATTTTTCCGATGTTTCAGGCGGGAGCCCTCTATGAGGGGCAATATTTGCTGGGAACGAGCATAGCCCGCCCCCTGATTGCCAAACGCATGGTCGAAATCGCCCGGGAGGAAGGAGCGGCGGCGATTGCCCACGGCGCGACCGGCAAAGGGAATGACCAGGTTCGCTTTGAGCTGACGGCGGCGGCGCTCGCCCCCGAACTGGAAGTCATCGCGCCATGGAGGCTGGAGGAATTCCGGAAGCAGTTCCCGGGCCGCGCGGAAATGATCGCTTACGCGGAGAAACACGGCATACCCGTACAAGCGACAAGCGAAAAGCCTTATTCCACGGACCGCAATTTGCTGCATATCAGCTTCGAGAGCGGAATGCTGGAAGATCCCTGGTTTGATGCGAGCGCGGAGTCGAACCGCAGCATGTATGTCCTCAGCGTTTCGCCGGAAGAAGCTCCGGATGAGCCGGAGTATGTGGAACTCGAGTTTGAAAAAGGCAATTGCGTCGGCGTGAACGGCGTGAGGATGTCGCCGCTGCAGGTGATGGAGAAACTGAACGAACTCGGCGGCAAACACGGAATCGGCCGGGTCGACATGATCGAAAACCGTTTCGTCGGCATGAAGAGCCGCGGCGTATACGAGACGCCGGGGGGAACGATTCTGTTCAAAGCCCACCGCTGGATGGAATCGCTGACGATGGACCGCGAAGTGATGCACCTGCGCGATTCGCTGATTCCCCGTTACAGCGCGCTTGTCTACAACGGATTTTGGTTTGCTCCGGAGCGGCTGGCGCTGCAGGCGCTCGTTACGGAGAGCCAGCGGAATGTAACAGGGGCGGTGCGCGTGAAGCTGTATAAAGGCAACGTCATCGCCGCAGGAGTGAAAAGCCCGGTAAGCTTGTACAATCCCCATATTGCAACGATGGAGGCCGACCCGACCCAAGCTTACAATCAGGCCGATGCCACCGGATTTATCCGCTTGCAGGCGCTGCGCCTGAAAGTGGCCGCAGGTGTAAAGGGTAAGGCGGACAACTAGCAGGATGGAAGGAGCGGGAGAGAAAAGTGGCGAAACTTTGGGGCGGCCGATTTACGAAACAGACGGACCAACTGGTGGAGGAGTACACCGCCTCCATCCTGTTTGACAAAGAATTGGCGGAAGAAGACATCCAGGGCAGCCTGGCACATGTGTCCATGTTGGGAAAATGCGGCATACTTCCCGCCGAGGATGTGGAAAAAATCAAAAACGGCCTGCTGAAAGTGCAAGGTATGATCCGCCGCGGCGAATTGGATTATTCGGTCGGCGATGAAGATATTCACATGAACATCGAGAAGGCGCTGATCCGGGAAATCGGGCCGGTCGGCGGCAAATTGCACACGGGCCGCAGCCGCAACGACCAGGTGGCGACCGATATGCATCTGTATTTGCGCAAGCGGGTTGTGGAGTTGGTCGGTCTGTTGCACAAATTGCAGGAAGCGCTGATCGGGCAGGCCAAGGCCAACATCGATACGATCATGCCGGGGTACACGCACTTGCAACGGGCGCAGCCGGTATTGTTCGCACACCACCTGATGGCCTATGTGTCGATGTTTGAGCGGGACATTGAGCGCCTTAAGGACAGCTACAAGCGGATCAACACGCTGCCGCTCGGAGCCGGAGCGTTGGCGGGTACCACCTTCCCGATTGACCGCCACTTTGTGGCCCTTGAGCTCGGGTTCGAGCGGGTGTACGAAAACAGTCTCGATGCCGTGAGCGACCGCGATTTTATCGTCGAGTTTCTTTCGAACGCATCGATGATCATGATGCATTTGTCCCGCCTGTGCGAGGAACTGGTGCTCTGGTCGAGTACGGAATTTTCTTTCATTGAACTGGACGATGCGTTTTGTACCGGCAGCAGCATTATGCCGCAAAAGAAAAACCCCGACGTCGCCGAACTGGTGCGCGGCAAGACGGGGCGCGTATACGGGCATTTGTTCGGGCTTCTGACCGTGTTAAAGGCGCTGCCCTTGGCCTATAACAAAGATATGCAGGAAGATAAGGAAGGAATGTTCGACACCGTCCGGACCTTAAAGGGAGCGTTGCAATTGTTCGCTCCCATGATCGCCACCATGAAGGTGAACGCGGGACAGATGAGACAAGCCGTCAACCGGGATTTTTCCAACGCCACCGATATTGCCGATTATCTGGTAAACAAAGGGTTGCCTTTCCGCCAGGCGCACGAAGTCATCGGCAAAACGGTGCTGTATTGCATTCAACAAAAGAAGTTTTTGCTGGATTTGACATTGGAAGAATTCCGGCAGTTTTCCCCGTTGTTCGAGCCGGATATTTACGAAGTTTTGCAACCGGAACAGGTGGTCAATGCCCGGAATGTTTACGGGGGCACCGCCAGGGAACAAGTGGTCCGGGCGATTTCCCGCGCGGAAGAGGCGCTGGGGCAAACCGAAGCCTGGGTCAACCGCCATTTGGAAACAAACCGGTAACATGGAGACTGTCGATTCATTGTGCGATATGAGGCAGTTCCCATGACAGCCTCACATGTTCCGTTACTGCGGGAAAACGGGGCCTTTTACGCCGTCCTCGACAATGGGAGGAGAAGGCGGGACGTTTTCCTCAGGCGGAGCGCCTTTCCCCGAATGGACGGCAATGAGGGTCGGTTGGGGTGAATACGTATCGTACGAAATTCTCGTTTTCGCCACAACCACCCCGTCCTTTTTGGTGTACCGGTAGGTTTCCACTTCATATCCCGGCTTGCCGCGCAGGAGTATCCGTTTCGTGCCTGCCGGCAGCGCCGGGTTTTTCACGTATTTTACGGGTGCGGGCAACGTTTTGACCACTTTCGATTCAATTTCGTACGTCACATTGCCGGGCGCGTTGCCAAACAGTTTGACGGCGATTTGTTGCCCTTCCGTTTGGGTGCGGATCAGCAAATGACTTCCGGTGTTGTTGCGGAATTTGAAATTGATGTGTCCGCTCGCGAACGTGGCATCCTGGCCGAGCGGCACGTAACTGACGGGCAAGGAGTGATTGCGCCGCTCGACAATCTCCAGTCCCGCCCTGAGTACGGCATTATACAGAGTGGAAGAAACCTGGCAAATCCCCCCGCCGATTCCCGGCACCAACTTCCCGTTCACAATGACCGGAGCTTCCCGGTATCCGTATTTCGCCTCCGTTTCCTGAATGACTTGAGCGTAATCGAATATTTCCCCCGGTTTCAGCAACAAATTGTCAATGGCTTGGGCGGTGGAGCGGATGTTATGTATGCGCCCGGGTTGATTCACAGGGTACGAAGTTACAAATTCCGCGATTTTTCGTTCCACCCCCTGGGCCCGCAGGCTTTCGGCCGTTACGGAAGGCGGCTGAGCAAGGAGCGGCAGTTCGATTTCGGCAGGCTGCTTTTTGCTTCCTTCGGTCCAGACCGGACCGGTAACGAGGGGAAGAAGGCGGGCGGCCAACTGTTCCCCATCCACCCGGTAAGCGTCTTGTTCCGGAATGATTTGCACCTGGTCGCCGGGGGTAATGATTCTCCGGGCATTGACAGGCTGCTGATCATAAAGCGGTTTCCACGTAGCGCGCAATGTTTGTTCCAATATGTCCCGGTTGAACGTAAAACGCAGGGCAATTTCCGCATGCCGCAATTTCCATCTTTGCCGGGCGCGCTGAAATAACGAGCCGGTACGGAGTTTTTGAAGCGGTCCGGTAATGGAATGGCGGTCCGTTTGGAGACCGAGTTGTCCCAATGTCAATTCTGCCGGAGCGGCCCGGTTCCCGGGGTCGGACAATTTCACCCGGAACGATTGCAACTCTGAGATTCGTTTTTCCAGTTGTTCCTGAAATTGCGCATAGGTCAATCCTTCGATGTTCCATCCCGCCACAGTCAGCCCGGTCGGAAACCCCGGGAGTGAGGCGTACGTCAACAAACATGCGAAAAAGCCGGCCCATAACGCAACAGTTGCTAGAAACATGTAATAATATTTTCTCGGCAAGTACATAGAGAATCCCCTTTTTACCGAACGTTCGGATCGCTTGGCCGGATTGCTTGTATCCGGAATGCTTATATAAAGATATATGCGGATTCCCCCGCAGTTTGCCCAACGAAATGTTTGTCATAAAAATCTGCTGAATTTGTAAAAACCAAAATGATATAATTGTAGAAAATCGAACCAATATAAAGGAATTTCCGTTTTTATGTCGAAGCATTAGTAGGGCACCTATTTACAGGATGTGATATTGTGATCGAAATGCAAGATATTTGGAAGACTTACAAGAACGGCACGCATGCGCTCCGAGGCATCAATGTGAAGGTCGATCGCAATGAATTCGTATTTGTGGTCGGACCGTCCGGCGCCGGCAAATCGACTTTTATGAAATTGATCTACAGGGAAGAACGGCCGACCAAAGGACAAATTTTCGTAAACGGATTTAACCTCGAGAAACTGAAGCAACGGAAAATCCCCTATGTCCGGCGCAATATCGGGGTCATATTTCAAGACTTCCGCTTGCTTCCGAAGCTGACGGTATTCGAAAATGTCGCCTTCGCCATGGAAGTGATCGAAGCCCCGAGAAAAACGATCCGCAAGCGCACGATGGAAGTGTTAGAGCTGGTTCGCTTGAAAGATAAAGCTTCTTCGCTGCCTTCCCAGCTTTCCGGGGGGGAACAGCAACGGGTGGCGATTGCCAGGGCAATCGTCAACAATCCGGCCGTCATTATCGCCGACGAGCCGACAGGAAATCTCGACCCGGATACTTCGTGGGACATTATGAAATTGTTGGAAGAAATCAATTTTCGGGGCACAACGATCGTCATGGCCACCCATAACAAAGAGATTGTCAATACTCTCCGCAAGCGGGTTATTGCGATTGAGAAAGGCGTAATCGTTCGCGACGAGGCCAGAGGGGAGTACGGATATGAAGATTAGTACTTTTCTCCGGCATATTCGCGAAGGGTCAAAAAGCATCATCCGCAACGGCTGGATGACATTCGCTTCGATCGGTTCCATATCCATTTCCCTGTTTATATTGGGCGTGTTTTTGCTTTTGGCGGTGAATGTCAATTATCTGGCGCAGCAAATTGAAAAACAAATCGAAATCCGCGTTTATCTGGAAGTGAATACGCCGCAAGAGGAAATCGAATCGTTGCAGAACACGATTGCAGCCATTCCCGAAGTGAGCAAGGTGACGTTTGTTTCCAAGGAGGAAGGGCTGGCATTTTTGCGGGAAAGGCTTGGAGAGAGCGGGAGCAATTTGCTGGAAGGGTTTGACGGGGAAAATAACCCGCTCAACGATTCGTTTACGGTTGAAGTGAAAGATCCTCACCAGGTTCCTTCTGTCGCGCAGCAAATTGCAAGGCTGAACGACGGCAAATTTCCGAAACCGATCTATAAGGTCAACTATGGGCAAGGTACTGTGGAAACGCTGTTCAAAGTGACCCGGATTATTCAGAATGTAGGTTTGGTTTTGGTTGCGGGGCTGGCATTGACTTCCATGTTTTTGATCTCCAATACGATTAAACTGACCATTTTTGCCCGCAACCGGGAAATTTCCATTATGAAGCTGGTCGGGGCGACGAACGGGTTCATCCGCTGGCCGTTTTTTATTGAAGGCGCGTTGCTCGGTATCATTGGTTCGCTCATTCCGGCCGGTATTTTGCTGTACGGATATTGGGAACTTTTAAGCGCCAGCCGCATGGAGTTAAATATGCTCATGATCGAACTGAAGCCGTTTGAAGAAATCGGCGTGGTGCTGGCGGCGTTGTTGCTGGGAATCGGCGTGCTGATCGGAATCTGGGGAACGTTAATTTCTGTCCGCAAATATTTGCGGGTCTGACGGCACAGTGTCCGCACATTTATGCACGGGCAATGGGACAAAGCGCACAGAATGGGCAAAGGAGGAGCAGCTGTTGAAGAAGTGGATCGTACCATGGATTGCCGCCATAAGCTTGGTTACCGTCATGTTTGTTCCTGGGACAGGCTATGCGGGGCCTACGGCTGACGAACTGAACAGGCAACTGGCTGAATTGAAAAAGCAGCGGGCCGCGATTCAACAAAGCGTTTCCGATGCGAAAGAAGAAATTGCGCAAGTGCAGGAAGAAAAAGAAAAGGTAGAAAAAGATATTGAAACGATTTTGCGGCAGATCGACGAAACCAATCATAAATTGAACGAATTAAACGATCAGGTGGAACAAGTCACCGCTGAACTGGAAGATAACGTCCGGCAATTGGAAGCTGCGGAAGAGCGGGTCAAATCCCGGGACAGTATCCTTCGATCTCGCCTGAGGCTGATGTATACCAGCGGATTTGTTTCCTATATGGATGTGTTGTTAAGCTCGACGAGCTTTACCGATTTTCTTGACCGTCTGATGGCGCTGCAGTCGATTGTCAGCCAGGACAAGGAAATATTGGAGAGCAATATGCGGGACCGCGACCTGATTGCCGAGAAAAAACAGGAAGTCGAGAAGCAGTTGGCCCAAGTGAAGCAATTGGTTGCGGAAACGGAAGCGGTCAAGCAAAAGCTCCTCATACAGGAAAAAGAAAAAGAAGTGAAAATCGCTTCGCTGAATGACAGGGAAAAAGAATTGGTCGAATTGACCGAGGAAGAAAACAGACGGAACACTGAAATTTTGAAAAAGGAAGCGGAGATTCAACGGCAGCTTGACGAACTGAACAAAAGGTCAAGACCGGTCTACCAAGGGGGCAAACTCGCCTATCCGTTGCCCATTCAAGCCCGGCTTACTTCCGGTTTTGGTTCCCGCGTCGATCCAATTACCGGCAAAAAAGGCGCTTTCCACCAAGGACTGGATCTGGCCGCTCCGAAGGGAACCGACATTTTGGCGGCCGAAGCCGGCATAGTGATTACCGCATCCTGGATGAGCGGTTATGGAAACACGGTCGTTATTGATCACGGCAACGGTCTTTGGACGCTTTACGGCCATATCCGAAACGGCGGCATTATGGTGAAAAAAGGCGATGAAGTCAAACGCGGGCAGAAGATTGCCGAGGTCGGCTCAACCGGCCGATCCACAGGATACCATCTGCACTTCGAGGTTCGCGTAAACGGCAATTACGTCGATCCCATGCCATACTTGAATATGAAGTAAACCAAGGCTGTCGATTTATTGTGCAAAATGAAAAGGAGTGAAATGATTGCCTTCCGTCGAGTTTTGGATTTCCATTCCTTTCGTCTAGAATTTTAAATTAAGGAATGGAAAACAAGATGTTTGAGTAAAGGAAGGCAACATTTTACAGTGGTATATTTTTGCACCATCAACAGTGAATCGACAGGCTTAAACCGATGACTAATGGGGGCCGGCTCGTCATATACTAATAAGAAATGCCGTGGCAGCAAAAGGTGGTGTAGGGGAAATATGGTGTTCAGAGGTCGGACTGTGCTGGCCTTTGTCCTGCTTGCGACGTTTGCAAGCAGCCTGTTGACGTTAACGATCATCGATCCGTCCGTTTTTTCCGGGCGAAGCGCCAAAGTGTCCGCTGTACCCGCAGGCCGTTCCGGACTTACACCGGAAGACCTCGAGAAGATTTCGACTGTCTATGAATTGATCCAAAGCAAGTATCTGAACGAAGTGGACCATGACAAAGTGATCGATGGCGCCATTCACGGAATGCTGTCCGCATTGGGCGACCCTTTTACCACATATATGGACAAAGAAGAGGCGCTGCAATTTGCGGACAGTTTAAACTCCACTTTTCAAGGCATCGGTGCGGAAGTGACGATGGTGGACGGCAAAGTGGTCGTTGTTTCGCCCATAAAAGGTTCCCCCGCGGAGAAAGCCGGAATTCACGCGAACGATATTATCCTCTCCATCAACGGCGAAAAGCTGGACGGGCTCACGTTAAATCAGGCGGTGATGAAAATACGGGGACCGAAAGGTACCCAGGCCAAACTCGAAATATTGCGGCCGGGCGCCACAAAACCGACCCAGATCATCGTCATTCGGGACGATATTCCGCAGGAGACGGTTTATGCGAAAATGCTGGACGGGCAAATCGGTTTGATTGAGATCAGACAGTTTTCCACGAAAACCGAGGAACGTTTCCTTCAGGAACTGGAATCATTGGAAAATCAGGGGATGAAAGGGCTGATCATCGATGTGCGCAACAATCCCGGCGGGATTTTGCCCGCGGTGGTCAATATGGCGGAGCCTTTTATTCCAAAAGGAAAAACGATCGTTTATATTGAAGACCGCGAAGGCAGACGGCAGCCGACCGTGTCCCGGGGCGGGTTAAAACCTTATCCGGTTGCCGTTTTGGTGAACGGGGGAAGCGCCAGCGCCTCGGAAATTCTTGCCGCCGCTTTGCAGGAAGTTGTCGGAAGTTATGTGATCGGAGAAAACAGTTTTGGCAAAGGAACGGTGCAATTGACGTTCAGCCAGGAACTGGGCGACGGCAGCAACGTGAAAATGACGGTTTACAAATGGCTGACCCCAAACGGGAATTGGATTAATGAAAAGGGCATTACCCCGGATATTCAGGTGGAACAGCCCGACTATTTCCGGGTGGCTCCGTTAAGCCGGAATACGACTCTAAAACTTGACATGACCGGCGAGGAAGTGAAAAACTTGCAAATTATGTTGAGCGGTTTAGGGTTGGATCCGCAACGCAAGGACGGGTATTACAATGAGCAGACTGCCTTATCGGTCAAAGCGTTCCAGACGAAACACGGGTTGCCGGCAACCGGAGAAGTGGACGACGCTACCGCTGACCGTTTGGAAGAAGAAATTATCAAACAGATCCGCGACCCGAAAAACGACCGACAATTGCAAACGGCGATCCAACATTTGCGAAATGAAACCGGCAAATCCGGAAAGTAACCGGTAAGCGATGACGCGTACGCTTTTGCACGATTCGGAAAAAGACGGGGCAGGTTAAGGAGTTTTGTTGCTTATGATGGAATATGGCGAGCTGGCGCTGCGCGGCGGCAGAGCTTTCCTGCAGCTCGCGGCCAACCCGTTCTATTATGCGGGCATTGTGTTCATCATCCTGCAATACCGAAGGCAAATGATGCTGGAAAGAAAATTGTTCCATACGAGGCTGCATTCCGTATGGGACCGCGCTTTCACAACCACGATCTGGGGCTGGGTTGGGGGGATTGCCGTTTCTATCCTTATGGGCTGGATCGGTGCGACCCTCACTCCCTCTACGGTTATCTTTGTTTGGATCATTTCCGCGATCATGGCTGTTTGGCGCATCCGGTTCCTGTGTTTTGCCTATGCGATCGGCTTTTTGGGAATCGTGCACGGAATTTTGTCCATGATCCCTCCGCCGGAACACACCACCGGTTGGCATGACTACTTTGGCCCGCTGCCGGAATTTGACATTCCTCCGCTGCTTGTCATCGTCGCGCTTCTTCATTTTGCCGAAGCGATGTTGGTGCGGTTTCAGGGACAGCGGGCTGCGGTTCCCATGTTCTATGAAAGCAAGAGGGGAAAAATTGTCGGGGGCTATCATCTGCAGGAGTTTTGGCCGGTTCCGTTGTTTTTGTTGGTTCCTATGGAGGGCGGAAGCGTATCCGCCCTTCCCTGGACTCCCCTTTTTGGAGACGGGCTGTGGTCTGACGGATGGACGATCGCCGCGTTCCCGGTGATGATGGGTTTTTCTGCGGCTACGATCACCAGGCTTCCGGCCGAAAAAACGCGCCGGGCTTCCGCCATGCTTGTGACGTACGCCGCTTTCGTCCTGCTATTGGCGGCAGTTGCCTCCCTGGGGCCTGTTTGGACCGTTTTCGCCTCCGTTTTCTGTATAGTTTTGCACGAGGCGGTGATCTGGTTCGGCCGTTGGGAAGAACAAACGCGGAGTCCGCTTTTCGTGCACAGTTCGCAAGGAGTGAAAATACTGGCGGTTTTGCCCGGCAGTCCGGCGTCCGAACTGGGAATTCAAGCGGGTGAAATCGTCCATAAAGTAAACGGAGTCCGGGTGAGAACGAAGGAAGAATTGCATCGGGCGTTGCAGATCAACCCGGCGTTTTGCAAACTGGAAATCATCAATTTGCAAGGGCACAGCAAATTTGTGCAGCGCGCGATATTCTCGGGAGACCACCATCAATTGGGAATCGTGCTTTGTCCCGATGAGCAGGCGTTGTATTACATGGCTTGGCGGGATACAAGCTTGTGGTCCTATTTCCGGTCGAAGATGAAGCGTGCGGAACAACGAAACGGCCATCAAACCGCGCGGCACTTATAAATGAAAAAGACAAGCCAGGGATTATTCCTGGCTTGTCGGCCGTTCGCGGAGAATCACGATTTCCACGCGGCGGTTCTTCTGGCGGTTTTCTTCCGTATCGTTCGGAGCAACCGGCTCCGTGTCGGCATATCCGGTGGAGATAAATTTGTTTTCATCGAGTTTGGCGTTGTATATAAAATAACGGAGAACGGATAAGGAACGGGCGTTGGACAAGCCCCAGTTGTCCCTATAGAGGGAGCCGGTCGCAAGGGGCACGTTGTCCGTATGCCCTTCAATGCTGATTTTGGCGTTAATGGAAGCAAACAATTCCGCCAGCCGATCCAGAACCGGATACGCTTCCGGTTTCAATTCCGCTTTGCCTAGATCGAACAAAAACACGTCGTTCATCGTGATGGCTATGCCCCTTGGCGTATCCCCGATCCGCACCTGGTCCTCCAGACCGTTGGCGGCAATATAATCTTGGACGACTCCGACGATTTCCTGAAGCTCCCGTTCTTTCTTGGCCAGTTCTTCCAACGCTTTGTCCGTCCGGCTTCCTTCTTTGCCTTTTCCGGGATCGACGGTGCCGATAAATCCCGAATTTTGCGGCAGCAATGTATCGGATTTAGTGAATTCCATACGCAGCGCTTGCGCCAACGTATCGTATTTGGCGGTATCAAGACTGCTGATGGCATACATGATGACAAAAAAAATCAACAGCAAGGTGATCAGATCGGCATAGGTAATCAGCCAACGCTCATGGTTTTCGTGACTTTCCGGCCTGTTACGCTTCCTCGCCACTTTCTTCCCCCTCTTCCTGCCTGTTCTTGTCGTGAAGGAAAGAGGTAAGCTTCTTTTTGATCAACTGCGGATTTTCGCCCGCTTGCAAAGCAAGAATTCCTTCCAACATCAATTCCATATCGGATATGCTTTCTTTACTGCGGATTTTAATTTTATTGGATATGGGCAAATAGATAATGTTGGCGCTGGCTACCCCGTAGAGTGTCGCACTGAACGCAACCGCGATCGCCGGACCCAAATTGCTCGGGTCGTCAAGACTCCCCAACACGTGTATAAGTCCCATAACGGTACCGATAATCCCCATGGTGGGCGCAAAGCCGCCGGCCGCCTCGAACATTCTGGCGTATCCTTCATGTTTGCGCTCCAGGGCGTCCATTTCCAGTTCCAATATTTGCCGGGTTAATTCCGGATCCGTTCCGTCCACCACCATCATTAGCCCTTCGCGGAGAAAAGGATTTTCGTGTTCCATGGCCCGTTGTTCCAGCGCCAATACGCCTTCTCTGCGGGCGATGGTGGCCATATCGACAATTTCATTGATGATTTGGTAAGGGTCCCGCTTTTGCTCGCGAAACGCCATATTCAAAGCCGCCGGAATTTCTTTCAATCGTGACCACGGAAAACTGATGATGACGGCGCCGAACGTTCCTCCGAAAACGATCAGCATCGCGCTGGGAACGACAAGGGCGGAAAGATGTCCCCCGTCCCAAACATAGCCTGCGACCAGTGCAACGACTCCGAGCAAAATCCCTAATACCGTTGTAAAATCCACGATTGTACCAACTCCTGAATCCTGGAATTTGGAGGTCAAGATTTGCAACGATTGTTAAAAAGAGTTATAATAGACGGGAACAAGCATTCCTATCCGAACTCTTTTTTGCAGTTGCCGATTGTGTATATTATAATCATCGGATTATTCCGGGTGAAATTTTATAGCTTACCGGTCCGAGCGAGGGTGATGATCATGAGCGAAATCAGGATGAGCAATAAAAAATTTGAACTGGTATCGGATTATTCGCCCCAAGGAGACCAGCCGAAGGCGATTGAACAAATCGTTGAAAGTATACAATCGGGACGCAAGCATCAAACTTTGCTGGGCGCGACCGGAACGGGAAAAACGTTCACTGCGGCGCATGTGATCGCCCGGTTGAACCGGCCTACCCTCGTCATCGCCCACAATAAGACTTTGGCCGCTCAATTGTGCAGCGAGTTCAAAGAGTTTTTTCCGCATAATGCGGTGGAATATTTTGTAAGCTATTACGACTATTACCAGCCTGAAGCATACATTCCTTCGACGGATACGTATATAGAAAAGGATTCGAGCATTAACGACGAGATTGACAAGCTCAGGCATTCGGCCACGAGCGCATTATTTGAACGGCGGGACGTCATCATTGTGGCGAGCGTTTCGGCCATCTACGGCCTCGGATCGCCTGAAGAATACCGGGATCTCGTCCTTTCGTTGCGTGTCGGAATGGAACGGCCCCGCAATGAAATTTTGCGAAAACTGGTCGATATCCAGTACCAGCGCAACGATTTGAACTTCGTGCGGGGAACGTTCCGGGTTCGTGGCGACGTGATCGAAATTTTCCCGGCTTCCCGCGGAGAACAGGCGGTTCGGGTCGAACTTTTTGGCGACGAGATCGAAAGGATTGTCGAAATCGACGTGCTGACCGGAGAAATTGTCAGCGAGCGCGACCATATCGCGATCTTTCCGGCTTCCCACTTCGTGACCCGGGAGGAAAAAATGCGCCTGGCAATTAAAAATATTGAACGGGAACTGGAAGAACGGTTGGCCGAATTCCGCAAACAGGGGAAACTGCTGGAGGCTCAGCGGCTTGAACAGCGCACCCGTTATGACATTGAAATGATGTTGGAGATGGGCTTCTGTCCCGGAATTGAAAATTATTCCGGGCCGCTCACGTTCCGGGAAAGAGGGGCGACTCCCTATACGCTGCTGGATTATTTCCCCGACGACATGTTGTGCATCATCGACGAATCGCATGTGACCATACCGCAAATCCGCGGGATGTACAACGGAGACAGAGCCCGGAAGGAAGTGCTGGTGGAGCACGGTTTCCGGTTGCCTTCGGCGCTGGACAACCGTCCGCTCACCTTTGAGGAATTTGAACAAAAAGTCGGGCAAACATTGTACATTTCCGCAACGCCGGGTCCTTACGAGATCGAAAAATGTCCGGTGATGATCGAGCAAATTATCCGCCCGACCGGATTGGTTGACCCGAAAATCGAAGTGCGGCCGACCAAAGGGCAAATCGACGATTTGATCGAGGAAATTCAGAAGCGGATACAAAAAGACGAACGCGTGCTGATCACTACATTAACGAAAAAAATGGCCGAAGACCTGACCGATTACTTGAAGGAAATCGGCATCAAGGTGCGTTATCTCCATTCGGATATAAAAACTTTGGAGCGCATGCAAATTTTGCGCGATCTTCGCCTCGGCGTGTTCCATGTGCTTGTCGGAATTAACTTGTTGCGGGAAGGGCTGGATCTGCCGGAAGTTTCGCTGGTCGCGATTCTCGATGCGGATAAAGAAGGATTTCTCCGCGCCGAGCGCTCGCTGATCCAAACCATCGGGAGAGCTGCCCGCAATGCCGAAGGCTGTGTCATCATGTATGCCGACACGATCACGGAATCGATGGAAAAAGCGATCCGAGAAACGGAACGGCGCCGCAAAATACAGATGGAATACAACGAAAAGCACGGCATCACGCCTCAGACCATACGCAAAAAAGTGCGCGATGTGATCGAAGCGACCAGGGTCGCAGAGAAAAAAGCCGATTATTTGTCCGGAATCAAGATGGAAAAAATGTCGAAGAGAGACCGGGCGGCGCTCATGGAAAGGTTAGAGGCCGAAATGAAGGAAGCCGCCAAAAATTTGCAGTTTGAGCGGGCGGCGGAACTCCGTGACGCTTTGCTGGAATTGAAGGCGCAAGGGTAATCCAAGCAGGTTTCATTCAATGAAAGGAAAGGAATGAAAAGTGTGGCCAACGAACAGATTGTGATCAAAGGAGCACGAGCCCATAATTTAAAAAACATTGATGTTACGATCCCGCGGGATCGTTTTGTCGTATTGACAGGATTGAGCGGTTCGGGAAAATCGTCTTTGGCGTTCGATACGATTTATGCGGAAGGACAGCGCCGGTATGTTGAATCGCTTTCCGCTTACGCGCGCCAATTCCTGGGCCAGATGGAAAAGCCGGATGTCGATTCCATCGAAGGGCTTTCTCCGGCGATTTCGATCGATCAAAAAACAACGAGCAGAAACCCGCGATCCACGGTAGGCACCGTTACGGAAATTTACGATTACTTGCGCCTGTTGTTCGCCAGAATCGGCAGACCTCATTGCCCGGTCCACCATATTGAAATTACATCGCAAACCGTTGAACAGATGGTCGACAGGGTTATGGAGTATCCGGAACGTACCCGTTTGCAAATATTGGCTCCACTCGTATCCGGAAGAAAAGGCGAACATACCAAGCTGCTTGCGGATGTGATGAAACAAGGATTCGTGCGCGTGCGGGTAAATGGGGAAATCCGCGAACTTTCCGAAAAAATTCAGTTGGAAAAAAATAAGAAACATTCCATCGAAGTGGTCGTCGACCGCATCGTGATCAAGGACGATATCCAATCGCGCTTGGCCGATTCGCTGGAAACGGCGTTGAAACTGGCCGGGGGCCGGGTGATTGTCGACGTGATCGGCGAGGAAGAACTGTTGTTCAGCCAAAATTTGGCTTGTCCCGAATGCGGCTTCAGCATAGAAGAATTGTCGCCCCGCATGTTCTCGTTCAACAGCCCGTTCGGCGCTTGTCCGGAATGTGACGGCCTTGGAAATATGATGATTGTCGATCCGGATTTGCTCGTGCCCAACCCGAATTTGAGTATCGAGGAAGGAGCTTTTGAAGCGTGGGCGGGAAGCACGTCGAATTATTATCCGCAGTTTTTGGCAGCGGTGTGCGAACATTACGGCATCCCGCAAAATATCCCCGTATCGCAATTGTCGGATGATCAGATGAAAGTGTTGTTGTACGGAACGGGCGGCGAAAAAATCCGCTTCCGTTACACCAATGAGATGGGAAAGACGAAGGAGGCGCTCGTTCCGTTTGAAGGGATCGTCCACAATTTGGAACGGCGTTACCGCGAAACGTTTTCCGACGGGATCCGCGATCACATCGAATCGTTTATGAGCACGAAGCCTTGCCACAAGTGCAAAGGGGATCGTTTGAAGCCGGAAAGTCTGGCGGTTACGATCAACGGCAAAAACATCGCTTATGTGACTTCGTTGTCGATCGGCGAGGCCCAACAGTTTTTCGATACGTTAACGTTAACCGAAAAAGAGCGGACGATCGCGCATCTCATATTGAAAGAAATTAAGGCACGGCTTGGTTTTCTTGTCAATGTGGGCCTGGATTACCTGACGCTGAACCGCTCTGCGGGCACGTTGTCCGGAGGTGAAGCGCAGCGCATACGTCTGGCTACACAAATCGGGTCCAGTTTGATGGGCGTGCTGTATATATTGGATGAGCCGAGCATCGGTTTACATCAGCGGGATAACGACCGACTGATCCAAACGCTGAAGCAGATGCGCGATTTGGGAAATACGCTAATTGTCGTGGAACATGACGAGGATACGATGTTGGCGGCCGATTATATTATCGATATCGGTCCGGGTGCGGGCATCCACGGCGGCAGAGTGGTGGCGCAAGGAACGCCGCAGCAAATTATGGAAGACGAGAATTCTTTAACGGGGAAATATTTGAGCGGAAGGAAATACATTCCGGTGCCTCTGAACCGGCGCAAACCGAACGGGAAATGGATCGAGGTAAGAGGCGCAAAAGAGAATAACTTGCGAAATGTCAACGTCAAGTTTCCGGTCGGGTTATTCACTTGTATTACCGGTGTGTCCGGCTCAGGCAAAAGCACGCTGATCAACGAAATATTGTATAAGGCTCTGGCGCGCGAACTGAACGGTTCGAAAGTGAAACCGGGGGAATATAAGGAGATTCGCGGCCTCGAACATGTGGAAAAAGTCATCGATATCGACCAGTCACCGATCGGGCGCACTCCCCGTTCCAACCCGGCGACTTACACCGGTGTGTTTGACGATATCCGCGATGTTTTTTCCGCGACTCCGGAGGCGAAAATTCGCGGATATAAAAAGGGGAGATTCAGTTTCAACGTCAAAGGCGGACGCTGTGAAGCTTGCCGCGGCGACGGGATTATCAAAATCGAGATGCATTTCCTTCCCGACGTGTACGTTCCGTGTGAAGTGTGCAAAGGCAAACGCTATAACCGCGAAACGCTGGAAGTGAAATACAAAGGGAAGAACATTTCCGAAATTCTCGACATGACCATTGAGGATGCATGCGAATTTTTCAAAAACATTCCCCGGATCCACCGGAAGCTGAAGACGCTGATGGATGTCGGATTGGGCTACATGAATCTGGGCCAGCCGGCCACAACCTTGTCCGGAGGAGAAGCCCAGCGGGTCAAGCTGGCTTCCGAATTGTACCGCCGCAGTAACGGCAAATCGGTCTATATTTTGGATGAGCCCACGACCGGATTGCATATCGACGATATCGACCGCTTGCTCAAGGTGTTGCACCGTCTGGTGGACAACGGGGACACCGTACTGGTGATCGAGCACAATCTCGACGTCATCAAAACGGCCGATTACATCATTGATCTCGGACCGGAAGGGGGAAGCCGCGGAGGAACGGTCATTGCGACGGGAACTCCCGAGGAAATTGTCAATGTGCCTTCGTCGTACACCGGCAAGTACTTAAAACCGATTCTCGAACGGGACCGCAAGCGCACCGAGGCGGACCAGGCGAACGGCGGCTCATTATCCCGTGTGGGAGCGGCGGTAAACGAATAAGGAAATATGAAGCAAAGGATTATTTCGGTTTGGTCCGTTTGGCGGTTGTCGGTGATGCACATGGGGCGGCGGCGATGAGAAGAAGGGGAGTGCGGAGCCGTCGGTTTTGAGCGCTCCGCCTCAGTTGAGATCCGGATGAGTGTCATTGTCTTCGAGTATATGGCTACGATCTCTGAGCGTTCAGCCGTTATCCCCATGAGTCAGGACAGCGCTTTGAAGGCAAAAACGTCGATCCGGCTGAATGAATGGATAATAGAGGAGGAGCCGGATGACTGCCATGGTCTCGGAGTGTTGATCAATGAAGCCCAAAACAACGGAACCTTTGGAGGCTTTCACCTGCGGCAAAAAACCTTCCGCCCGAATCGGATCGCGGCACCCTGAGACGCCGGATTTTTCGAATAAAGAAAATCGGGGCAGCTCATACTAACCGGAGGAAAATTTGGTGACAAAGTTGTTACACTTCCACAAACTACTTGCATACGAAGCCCAGTCAAGCTAACATAGATGAAGATATGTGCAATTCCGCTATCCGAAGGAGGTCCGCCGATGTTTTTGGCAGAAGCGACGACGGCAACAACAGGAAGTTCGTTTACGGGCTTCGATGTGTTCGTCATTCTTTTCACCATACTGATTTTCATCGGTGTTATCCGACTCATTACTGCTCCGCAAAAAAACAAATTTGCCATTGGTTTCGGTCTGATTAGTCTGGCCGTATTCCTGTTTCTGGATGTTGTGATGATTATGGGTTGGCTTGGAATGCTGAATGGATAATGCGTATGGGGTGGACAGGCAGACAAGTTTGCCTGAATCTTGCAAGATCCCTCACTTTGCGGAAAGTGGGGGTTTTCTTGGCGGAAGTCGAGAAAATGAAAAGAAAATCCCGGTTTTTGCTATGTCGTAAAAACCGGGATTTTGTTTTTTATGGGGATTCTAGACCCACCACATTTCGCCCAGCGGTTCGCGGATCATCACTTGTTGCAAGTTTTGCACCGCTCTTGTGAAACCTTCATCCACCGACATCAATCCGTCTTCGTGCTCTATGCTGACGACATAATCGTAACCGACCAAACGCAGCGCGCTGATAATGTCGGCCCACGTTTTCAGATCGTGGCCATAGCCTACCGTACGGAACTGCCATGCGCGGTCGAGCATTTGGGTGTACGGCTGCATGTCGGTCAATCCGTATTTGTTTACGTTGACCGGGTCGATGGTCGTATCTTTCGCATGGAAGTGGTGAATCGCGCCGGCTCTTCCGAGAACGTGCACCGCTTGGACCGGGTCGATACCTTGCCACCACATATGGCTCGGATCGAGATTGGCGCCGATCACTTCCCCGACGGCTTCGCGCAAGCGAAGCAACGTAGCCGGTGTATGTACGGAAAATCCTCCGTGAAGTTCCAAGGCGATCTTCACATTATGCTCCTCGGCAAATTTGCCGACTTCTTTCCAATAAGGAATTACTTTATTCTCCCACTGCCATTTTAAAATTTCCTGATAATCATTAGGCCAGGGAGCTACAGGCCAGTTCGGGTATTTCGCTCCTTCGTGGTCGCCTGGACAACCGGAGAAGTTGATGACCACCGGAACTTCCAATTTTTCCGCAAGTTCGATCGTTTGCAGGAAATTCTCATGGAATGGTTGGGCAATGTCTTTTTGCGGATGAAGCGGGTTGCTGTGACAGGAAAGCGCGCTGATGATCAGCCCTCGGGACTCTACCGCTTTCTTGAACGCTTTCAGTTTGCTTTCGTCCTGAAGCAGGACGGCAGGATCGCAGTGTGCGTTGCCGGGATAACCGCCGGTGCCGATTTCAACCGCTTCCAGACCTTGCGAAGCTACATAATCCAGCGTTTCTTCCAGAGACTTCTGAGCGAATAATACGGTAAAAACACCTAACTTCATACCTGCACCTCCATAAAAATCTGTATGTGAATAACAGGAGACGGGGATTCCCGCAAAAAGAAGAACGATTATAGCGCTTGCAAAGTGCGGCGGGAAGTCATTGTCTTCCTGAATCTTCCAACTCGACGAAATAGAGCGATTTATTTAAATTATAGCACTGATTTTTATAAAAATGAAGGATGAAAGAGGAAAGCGGCGGCCAATCGCGTTCAACTTGTTTTTGGTCATATCCGTTTCGTGAATGACTGTTTTTCAACGTTTTTCAACAATGAGAGGTAACAAAAATGAGAGGTAACAAAGCTTTTTTATTTTTGCAGAAGTTTTTATTTTTACAGAAGTTTAAAGTTTCCTTAATACAGCCCGAACAAAAGAGGGGTACGATGTTCATGAAAAGGCAAAGAAGATCACGGCGTTCGTGAAGTGGTGACGGACAGTTCCGAAGTTCGTGGAATGTGAAAGCGGGGTACGCGTCCATCATGTGAAGAGCGACGTTCAAGAAATGTGAAGGAAAGGAGCGGATGTCATGGAGACCGGGCAAGAAGTGTTGAAGAGCAAAAATGTGCGGTATCACGCGCAAGCGGGGCAGAGGGCGGGCGGAACCTCGATGAGCATTGCCGCTTTGAAAGAGGAGTTGGCCGCTTATGTGTTTTTGGCGCCGTCCCTGGTGTTGTTCGGCATTTTCATTTTTTACCCTATGCTTCAGTCGATCTACCTCAGTTTGCACGTGACTGACCCGCAGGGCCGGGTCGCTCGATTCGTCGGGCTGCAAAATTATACCGGCCTCTTCGCTTCCCCGCTTTTCTATGAAAGTTTGAAAGTCACGGGACAGTTTATCCTGTACACCGTGCCGACAACGATCGTACTGGCGCTTTTGCTTGCCGTGCTTACTCATCATTCGCTTCCGGGCATTCGGGGATTTCAATTGATCTTCTCTTTGCCGGTCGCCGTTTCTGTCGGGACGGCTGCGGTGATTTGGTTGCAATTGTTTCATCCGAACGTAGGGATGCTCAACCGTTTCCTGGGCCTGGCCGGTGCCGATCCGGTGTTTTGGTTGTCGGATCCCCAAAAGGCGATGATATCCGTTTCCATTGTGACAGTCTGGATGAACCTCGGTTTTGTCTACATCGTGTTGCTGGGCGGGTTAAAAGCCATCCCTGACGATATTTTCGACAGTCTGGCTGTGGATGGGGCGGGACCGCTTCGGGCTTACGGCAAAGTGATTTTACCGCTGTTGTCTCCCTCGCTGTTTTTTATCGCCATCGTGTCCGTCATCGGCTCGTTCCAGGCCTTCGGACAATTCCACATTTTAACGAAAGGCGGACCGATGAACAAAACGAACGTGCTGGTCTACCAAATTTATCAGGATGCGTTCGTAAATTACCGGTTTGGTACGGGCAGCGCGCAGGCTCTCGTCTTGTTTGCCGTCATTTTGGTCCTGACCGTCATCCAATTTCGTTTTGTGGAGAGGAAGGTGCATTACCAGTGAGCATGGGGGCCGAATTCCGCCCGCAGCCGTTGCGCGCCGCGCATACCCGGCGGTTGCAATATCACCTGTCGTTCTGGACTCGTTATTTGGCACTTGCGGTTTTGGCGTTTGCCGTCCTGTATCCGCTGATTTACACGTTTCTTGCAAGTTTTATGACGGCGGAAGAAGCGGGCCGGTTTCCGCCTCCGGTATTTCCGGAGAACTTCTATCTGGGCAACTTTGTGACCGCGCTGGAGTTGGCGCCCATTCCCCGTTTTTTGTGGAACAGCTTGATCATGGCGGGCGCGGTTATGCTCGGGCAGCTGGTAACTTGCAGTATGGCGGCCTACGCGTTTTCGTTCATCCGGTTTCGGGGAAAAACGGTTCTGTTTACGGCCTTTCTTTCAACGATGATGATACCTTGGGAAGTGACCGTCATACCGAATTATCTCACGATCAAGGCGCTCGGCTGGATGGACTCTTTTCCCGGTTTGATTGTTCCGTTTCTCGCTTCGGCCTTCGGGGTGTTTCTGTTGAGACAATTGTTTTTGCAGCTGCCCAAGGAACTGATGGAAGCGGCGCGGATGGACGGGTGCGGCCATTCGAGAATTTTTTTGCAGATCGTGTTGCCCCTGGGCCGCCCGGCTTTGGCTACGCTCGGAGTGTATACTTTCCTGAATACATGGAACAGTTATCTGTGGCCGCTGCTGGTGACCAACCGCGAGGAAATGCGCACGGTCCAGATCGGCATCACGATGCTGCAATGGGAAGAGTCGATGTCGTGGAATCTCGTATTGTCCGGCGTTTCAATGGTGCTTTTGCCGTCACTGCTGATACTCGTATTCGGGTTGAAGCAGTTGGTGCGGGGCATTACTGCGGGAGCGGTCAAAGGGTAGCCGGAATGGCGGAAAACAGCTCAAAAGATGCGGGAAACCAATCGATGTTTCCCCACAGAACCGGCTGGTGACGCAGCTGCCATACGGCGGCTTCCATAATAAAAATAAATGTTGAAAAAGGGGAGTTGGAAAATGAGAAAGGAAGAGAGATACCTGATGAAGTCAATTCAAAAAATACTGGCGGCGCTTTGTGTGCCGATATTGTTCATGCTATCGGCATGCGGAGCGACAAACTCTGCGGGAACGGGCAATTCGGAGGCGCAGGCCGAAACAACAACGCAAGCGGCTTCCCAAGTTTCTCCGGCAAATGCCGGCACGAACGAACCGGTCAAGGTGACATTCTGGCACTCCATGGGCGGCGAAAACGGCAAGGCAGTGGACAAGATGGTGGCGGACTTCAACAGGCAACATAAGGATATTGTGGTGGAAGCCGTATTCCAAGGCTCCTATGACGAAAGCTTGAACAAATTAAAAACGACCCTGGGCACAAACGCGGGGCCGACGATCGTGCAGGTATACGAGATCGGCAGCCGTTTCATGATCGATTCGGGGGCGGTTCAGCCGATTCAGAAATTTATCGATGAAGAAGGGTACGATCTTTCTTTGCTGGAAGAAAACATTCTCGGATATTACACGTTTGACGGCCAGCTTTATTCCATGCCGTTCAATTCCTCCAATCCGATCCTTTATTACAATAAGCAAATGTTCGCCGAAGCGGGCCTCGATCCCGAAAAGCCTCCCGCAACCTACGAGGAAGTGGCTGAATATGCAAGAGCGCTCACGAAAGACGGCAAGTATGGCGTATCGTTTGCCCTGTACGGCTGGTTTATGGAGCAGTTTCACGCGAATGCGGGTGCGGATTACGTCAATAACGGCAACGGACGCAAAAGTCCGGCCACCGCTTCGCTGGTTGACGGTGAAGTGGGCGTGAACACGATGAATTGGTGGAAAAGCATGATTGACGAAGGGACGGCGCTCAATCTGGGCCGCAAGACCTCGGACACGAAAGCGGCGTTTGCGGCGGGCCAGGTAGCCATGACGCTGGATTCGACGGCAGGTTTGCGCGGATATGTGGATGCGGTCGGCGGAAAATTTGAAGTCGGAACCGGGTTTCTGCCGAAACCGTCTGATGCTGCGGACGGCGGCGTGATCATCGGGGGAGCCAGTCTATGGTTGATGAACAACCGGCCGGAAGTCGAACAGAAAGCGGCATGGGAGTTTATGAAATTTTTGGCGTCGCCGGAACAACAAGCTTATTGGCATGTAAGCACGGGGTATTTCCCCATTACGAAGGCGGCGTATGAACTGGATCTCGTCAAGGAAAATACGGAGAAGTTCCCGCAATTCAAGACGGCGGTCGATCAACTCCACGCCACCAAGTTGAGTACGGCGACACAAGGCGCTGTCATGGGCGTGTTCCCGGAGGCCCGGCAGATTGTGGAAACCGCAATGGAAGAAATCGTAAACGGCGCGAAGCCGGCCGAAGAAGCGCTCTCGCAAGCCGCCCAAGAAATTACGAAAAAGATTGGCGAATACAACGCTACGGTCAATAAAACGGCCGACAAATAAAAAATGGAGAAAAGCAAAAGACCGCTCTTCCTCTGCAGGATAAGGGGCGGTTTTTTGTTTTTCCGCCCCCATGTCTGCAACGCCGGATAAAAAAGCAGGCAACCGCGGGTCCGCCCTGTGGTAAAATGGTAATGGCATTCGGACGGAACGCCACGGCTTGAAATCCGGTTGTTTTTCAGTCAGATTGGTTTTAAGTCCGATTGTATTTTAAACCCGATTATATGTGAAGTCCGAATGTTTTTAAATCCGATGGTGTGGGAGAAATCCGATTGTATGGGAGGGATCCGTAATGACCTCTGTGCCTTTTCGCATAGAACTGAGTTCCGACCGCATCATTCGCGGCAATCTTTTTCCGGCCCAAAACCCGTCCAAGGGCACGCTGATCATTTGTCACGGGTTTAAGGGGTATAAAGACTGGGGAATGTTTCCCTATTTGGGTGAACGTTTTTCTCAAGAAATGGACGCAATCACCTTTAATTTTTCCCACAACGGCGTCGGGGAAAATCTTGTTGAGTTCACGGAATTGGAAAAGTTCGCCGTTAACACGTATTCCAAGGAACTGGAAGATCTCGACGCGGTTGTGCAAGCCGTGCGGAACAACCAACTTCCCCAACCCGTCAAGCAGGCTCCTTTATTTTTGCTTGGCCACAGCCGGGGAGGCGGAGTGAGTCTGATCTATTCCTTTGATTATCCCGAGCGGATCGCCGGTGTCATCAGTTTGAACGGGGTGACGGATGTCGACATTTTCAGCGAGGAGCAAAAAGCGGAGATGAGGACAAAGGGCAGATCCTTTGTCACCAACGCCCGCACCGGCCAGCAAATGCCGCTGGATAAGGTCATTTTGGACGATATCGAGCAAAACCGCAGCCGTTTTCATATTTATGAACGGGTGAAAACAGCAAAAGTGCCTATCGCTTTAATTCAGGCGGAAAAGGACAGCACGCGGCTGATCGCCGGTTCCGCTCGGCTGGTAGCGAACAACCCTGCCGTGGAATGGATCAAAATTCCCGGCGGGAGCCATACCATGGGAGCCGTTCATCCGTTTCAGGGCACAACGGAAGCTTTGGAGGCGGCGATTATGCATGCCCGGCAGTTCATGGAAAAGATTGTTTCCGGTTGAAAATGATCCCGTGCGGGTTGTGAATTGATTTCATCGGTACGGAACATTACACTAAAAAAGTATCTGTAGAATATCCGTAGATGAAAAAAAGGATCCGTAGACGAACGAAATTGGAGTGGATGACATGCGGAGTATACGCAGGGAAGAGATAGAGCTGTTAGCCCCGGCCGGGGACTGGGACTGTTTGCGGGCGGCTGTGGCTTGCGGAGCGGATGCGGTTTATTTCGGGGTGGAAAAGTTTAACGCGCGCGCACGGGCCCACAATTTTCGCATGGACGAACTGCCGGACGTCATGTCGTTTTTGCGGCTGTACGGCGTCAAAGGTTATTTGACGTTCAACATCCTTATTTTTGAAGAAGAACTGGAAGAAGCGAAACAGTTGATTGAAGCTTGCATCGATGCGGGCGTGGATGCGGTGATTGTGCAGGATTTGGGGTTGGTGCGGCTGATTCGGAAAATTTCCCGTGACCTGCCCATTCACGGTTCCACGCAAATGACGATCACCTCGGCGGAGGCGGTGGAATTCGTCAAGCCGTTCCGGATCGAACGGGTCGTGCTTGGCCGCGAGAACAATCTCCGGCAAATCAAGATCATCGGCGAACAGGCCCGTCTGCCTATGGAAGTGTTCGTTCACGGAGCTTTGTGCGTCTCTTACTCCGGCCAGTGCCTCACATCGGAGATGTGGGGCGGGCGTTCGGCCAATCGCGGAGAGTGCGCGCAAGCTTGCCGGTTGCCTTACGATCTGATCGTGGACGGTGTGCAAAAACCGATGGGCGATGTAGCCTATTTATTGTCGCCCAAAGATTTGGCGGCGTTGGAATTGGTACCGGATTTAATCGAGGCGGGAGTTACTTCTTTCAAAATCGAAGGACGGTTGAAAAGTCCGGAATATGTGGCGAATGTGGTGAGCAAGTACCGCAGGGCCATCGACAAATATTTTGCCGGGGACAGAACGCCGCCAAGCCCGGAAGAAATAAGGGAACTTCAACAAAGTTTTTCACGCGGCTTCACCTACGGATTTTTGAAAGGAACAAACAATAAACAGCTGGTGGAAGGAACGTTTCCGAAAAGCCGCGGCGTTTATCTGGGACGCGTGAAGCAGGTGCTGAGCCACAGCGTTCTTTGTGAACTGGAGGCTCCGCTGAAAAGAGGCGACGGCATCGTCTTCGATGCCGGAGACCCGACAAAACCGGAAGAAGGCGGGCGTGTATATGACTTGCGGAGACACGGCCGTAAACTGGAAGGGGAGGCCAAGGGAGGACTCGTCGAAATTGTGCCCGGCCGCCATGATGTCAATCTGAAAAGGGTCCACGTCGGCGACCGGATCTGGAAAACGAACGATCCGCATTTGGACAAGCGGTTGCGGGAGACGTTTGAAACGGACAAGCCTTACCGTCAGTTTCCGGTACGGGTCAAGGCCGCGGGTTCGCGTGGTGAGCCGCTGCAAACTTGGTGGACGGATATAAGGAAAGGAACGACAGTGCATGTCGCTTCGGAATGTTTGCTCGAGGCGGCGGAGAAGCATCCGCTGACGGAAGAACGTCTGGCAGAGCAGTTCGGTCGTCTGGGCGGAACGGTGTTCGCGCTGGACGGTTTGGAGGTTCGGCTGGAAGAAGGTCTGATGTTGCCTGTCCGCGAACTGAACAACATCCGGCGGCGTGCCGTACAACTTCTTGAAGCGGAGCGCCAGGCGAAGCCGGTGTACGAGAAGCGGGACATCGACGTATATGAAGATGCGTATTCGCGATCCGTTAATCCGGAAAGAGTGAAGCCTGCCGGAAAAACGGAGCTGATCGCCCTTTGCCGCAATCCCGAACAAGTCCGCGCTTCTTTGGATCATGGGGCGGATTGGATCTACGCCGATTTCGAATTCATCAAACAGTTTTCCGCCGCCGTAGAGATGGCGCGTGAAGCCGGAAAACGGATCGCCTTGGCGACGCCGCGCATTCATATGCCGGGAGAGACAGGCTTTTTCCGCCACATCCTCAAGCTGCGTCCGGATGCGGTGCTGGTGCGCAATACGGGAGCGTTGCACTTTTTTATGCGTCACCGCCGGGAAAATCCTGATGATGATCCGGTTGAACTGATCGGCGACTTTTCGTTGAATGTCGCCAACCATGAAACTGTCTGTTTGTTTTTGGAGGCGGGCTTGAGCAAAATTACCCCTTCCTACGATTTGAACATTCAGCAGATGGTGGATCTGTTGCGGCGGATTGATCCGTCCAAAGCGGAAGTGGTGATTCACCAGCATTTGCCGATGTTTCATACCGAACACTGCGTCTACTGCACTTTCTTAAGCGAGGGTACCGATTATACGAACTGCGGCCGCCCTTGTGAGCAACACCGCGTCTCCCTCCGCGACCGGATCGGGATGTTGCATCCGGTACGAGTGGATGAGGGCTGCCGCAATACGGTATACAACGCGATTGACCAGTCGGGCGCCGAATATTTGTCCCATTTTCTTGAACTGGGCGTATCGTCTTTCCGGGTGGAATTCCTCGAGGAACCTGCCGAACGCGTTCGCGAAGTTTTGGAACTGTACAAAAGGGCCCTCCGCGGGGAGATAAGCGGGTCGCATGTTTGGAGAACGTTAAAGGCGATCAACCAGCTCGGCGTCACCCGCGGGCAGCTTGTAAAATAAGACGGCAAGGCCCGGGTGGTTTGTCAAATTCAGTTTGTAAAAATAGGGTGGCAATAATTAAGGTTGTAAAATATAAACGCCATTACAAATGCCGGGATGCATTACGAATATCGGGATGCACTGCAAATACCGTGCGGTATTGCAAATGACAGGCGGCATTGCAAAGTACGGTTTTGGGCGGCTTTACAAGTACCGGGCGGCAAAATGCAACATCGCCTCATCATGAAACGGCATACTCTCATGGCCGTAATCATGGTAAATTTTCAGTTCTTTGGCGGTATTCAGGTGATTGTAAGCGGCAAAGCAAGTGGAGGGAGGACATACGATATCCTGCAATGTAATGGCCATCAAAACGCGGGCCTGAACCCGGGAGGCCATATTCATCCCGTCGAAATAACTTAATGTCCGGAATACTTGATCTTCTTTCCGGCGTTCGGGATCGAACCTGCGGAACCAGTTGCGCAATTCGATATAGGGTCCGGAACCGTGCATTTCCACTGCTCTGCGAAAATGGCACAGATAGGGGAAAACCGGCATGGCCAGTTTCGGACGTTTGTCGATGGCGGCAACCGCCAACGTCAGTCCTCCGCCTTGGCTGCCTCCGTACAAACCGATCCGCGAGGAATCGATCTCTTCCCGGGAACAGGCGAAGTCGACGGCGCGGACACAGTCCATATAGACTTGGCGGTAGTAGTACTGTTTCGGATCGAGAATCCCGAGCGTCATCCAACCGGCAATCCCGCCCATGGGATAAACGCCGCGATCCGGCGTCATTCCGCCTTGACCGCGCGTATCCACCGATAAGGACGCCACCCCAAATGCCGCCCACATCAACAGTTCATGCGGTTTGCCGCGGTCGCCGTTATAGCCGTGGTAGCGGATCATCACCGGAAGCGGTTTATCGGCTATTGAAGATTTGGGAACCATGTACCAGCCGTGAACCGGCGTGCCGTCCATACCTTGATAGACGACTTCGTACAAATCGGCGATTTTGGTTGGAAAATCTACAGGGGTTACTACGGCTTGAAGCGGCACTTGCTGCGATTCCTTTCTTGCTTCTTCCCAAAATTGGTCGAAATCGGGTTCGGCTGTCAATTCCGGCTTGTACACAAGCAATTCGTCCAATGGATAATCTACGTTGGGCATGAAAAACATCCTCCCATGTTCAATTTGAATATATTTTGTTTTTTGAATACACGTTTTTTCTGCATGCTGTTCCTGCATCGAAACGTTTTCCAATAAATGCGAAATGCGTTGTTCAATGCATTGTCGGCTTTTCTTTGCGATGAAATGGATTATTGGCTCTTGTTTGCAATGAATTGTTCTTTGACTTTTTCGCAATGGCTTTCGTTTTTGGCTTTATTGCAATGAATTGTTTTTTGCAATAAAATGCTTTTTTGGCTTTTTTGCAATGGATTTCTTTTTTGCAATGAAATGTTTTGGGGTTTTTTTGCAACGAAATGTTTTTTTGCAAGTGATTTAATGTTTTTTCTGCAAGTGCTTTTTTATTTGCTTTTTCCTGCAACGTGCTTATAAGGCTATGCTACTGCCTGCCCGATTGCCGTATTTTTACAATTTCTAGAAAATTTCCATTTTTTATCCGCAAGTTAAGTTTTCTTACCATACCCTGAATCCGTGATCGTCCGCGGATAGTTTTGGAACCTGATTCCTGAAACCGGTAATTTTAGTCTTTTTTTCTGTGATGGTCATAAGAACTGGCTTTTTACGATGGCAGAAGGACGCATCATAGCTT
>Ga0207865_100286_pt1 | contig 59288 bp, 61 predicted proteins | sample HigsolmetaAR204D_FD_184836 | JGI IMG/M metagenome (GOLD analysis project Ga0207865, IMG submission 184836) | Ionic liquid and high solid enriched microbial communities from the Joint BioEnergy Institute, USA - AR20-4-D (SPAdes) (version 2) ... | reverse complement strand
CGATAACCGGACAATACTTCGGCTACAAACTCCTTTTTCGCTTCAACGGGGCATCGAAACCGTCTTTTCATTGGATTAACTCCTTCCACATATTTAAGTGTACCTGATGTGGTTAGGAGTGTCCAAAGGGATTTGGGGGCTTAATAGTGAATGTCCGCAATCTGCGAAAAAGAATGAGTAACGGGATAATTAGCGTACACCATTGTCTCTGTTTTGGAGATCCTTTTTGACATCCTTTGTTAAAATCGAACAAGCCATATTGGAAGAGACCTTATTCCCCAACATACGATGGACAAAACATGCCGGGAGAAGCAGAAACATGATGGGAACTTAAACGGTTTGTTCCCCCTTCACCCTGCAAGGCCTCCCAGCTCGCAAAAACATCATAGGACCTTAAACGGCATTTTCTTCCCCTCGTCCTGACAAGGATTTCCCGGATCAGCAACCCAACCAAGAAACTTGAACGGCATTTTCACCCCCCCTCTCCCCTTACAATAACTTCCATATAAGCGAAAATAAACAGGGAACCTCAAACAAATCCGTTGCTTTTGCCGCACAGAAATGTGACAATAAGATCAGGAGTTGTCGCAAACTTTAGCAATTCATTCCGGTCATTCACATTAGGTCACTATTTATTTATCGTCATTCCGTTGCGTCGTACGTTTGTGGCATTAATTGCGCCATTCCGTTGCGTCACTTCGTTTGTGTCACGCATTTGCGTTCATATTCGTTCTTGCGTTCGGGTTTAAAATTGATCACGAGTCTCTGTATTTCAGTTTTCCTTTTCATCATGAATCACTGCTTCTGTTTTCCGGTTGATCGTTAGCCAATGCCTATCTCCAGTCGATTTTCGTTCATTGCATTTTGGTCTGAGCATCTGGCCTTCGCTTTTCGCTCATTACATCTTGGTCGTTTATTCCGCTCTTCACTTTGATCGTTACATTTCAGTGCTGATACGGCGTACATAGCATTACCGCCATACCATGGAAACGCAAAGAAAAACACGTTTCGGGGAGGGAATGATATTGTCATCTGCGGATCAATATTTGGATCAATTGTATGAAAACGCTCCATTACAGTACCGGTTTGCGGCAAAAAGCGAAGAGGAGTGGAGCGAGTGGCGGCAGCGGCTAAAGACGGTTTTTACGGAATTGCTCGGAGGGTTTCCTGAAAAGGCGCCGGACTTAAACGCCAAAGTCATCGAAGAGACGGACTGCGGGGACTATATCCGTCAGCGGGTCGAGTATACGTCTTCCGCGCCTTTCGTTTTCCCGGCCTATATTCTCATACCGAAACACGCTCAGGGGAAACTCCCCGCCGTGATCGCCTGCCATGGACACGGATACGGCAGCAAAGATCTCGTAGGCCTGAATCCGGACGGATCACCCAAACAGGGAGACCCCGGCTATCAGAAAAACTTCGCGATCGAATTGGTAAAAAGAGGGTTCCTCGTCGCCGCTCCGGAATTGCTCGGATTTGGCGATATGCGATTGCGGGAAAATACGGGCCAGGACCCTAACCAGAACTCCTGCTACCGCATCGCCACCAATTTGTTGATGGCCGGAAAGACGTTGGCCGGACAACGGATTGATCAGATCAGGCGCACGATTGATTATTTGGCCACCCGCCCGGATGCCGACACGGACCGTATCGGAGTGATGGGGATATCCGGCGGAGGGTTGGTCTGCTCCTATGCCGCAGCCGTCGATGAAAGATTGAAAGCGGTTGTTGTGAGCGGATATACCAATACGTTTCAAAAAAGCATTCTGTCCATCCACCACTGCATCGACAATTTTATTCCCGGGATTCTGAATTACGCCGAAATGCCGGACTTGATCAGCCTGATTGCTCCCCGCCCGTTGATGATCGAATCGGGCACGAAAGACCATATTTTCCCGATCGAAGCGACACGGGAAGCTCTGGGGAAAATCGGGCAGGTCTATGCCCTTCTGAACGCCCGCGACCGTCTGGACAGCGACATTTTTGAAGGAACCCATGAAATTTCCGGCAAAAAAGCGTACGATTGGTTTTTGCGGTGGCTTTAAACATCCTCATTTCAGAATACTCCAACCCTTGATTTCATATCATACTTCAGCGGAGATATCTTCGGGCGGAGCAAGGCCCAATTGCTTCACCAAAGTGTTTTTCTTTTATAAAATATGGTAAAATTCGGTTATTCATCCTCAACCAGTGAAGGTGCGGGCGGAAAGGGGGCGAAGAACCTGAAACGGAAAATAAACCCGTCGCAATTTCAGTTTCTTCGGCAAGAACTCAATCATTTTGTAAATCACGGGATCATTACGGCGGAACAACATCAGGCCATGTTGTCCGGCTACGAAGTGCGGGAAAAATACAATTTTGTGCGCGTCGTGCTCGTGATCGGATCCCTCCTGATCGGAACGGGGGTACTGAGTTTTATTGCCGGAAATTGGAGCGTTCTGCCCAATGCCGTGAAATTTCTGATGATTTTGTTGGGCGTATGCTTGTTTTATTATGCGGGATGGATCAGCGAACATTCGTATCCGAAAACGTCCAAAAGTCTGTATTATGCGGGAATGTTGATATACGGAGCGGGCATATTTTTGATTGGGCAAATGTTCCACCTGGACGGGGATTACCGGGGGGCATTCTTGTTATGGGCGCTGGGCGTGATTCCCCTTGCCCTCTATTTAAAAGATAAGTGGTTAGCGGTCTTTGCTTCATTCTTAATGTTGGTGTACGGTTATGTTTTCGACCGGTGGGACCCTTATCCTTTTGTGCTGTGGTTTTCTATTCCCTTGATGTATGTGCTCAATGAAACGAAGTTTCATTCGTCACGGCTTCTGTTGTTTTTTATGAATGCTTTGACGCTATTGTTTTTGATGGCCAACCTGATCTGTTTCGGATTGGAATATACTTGGATCACCGCCGTTCTGTTCATCACCGGCCTATCGATGACTTTTGTCGCCCATTCAACGTATAAAGAAATATTTCAATGGCAAGGCGCGATCGTGATGGGAATAACGGGGATCATCATGACTTTGGACAATTTTTGGGAAGAATTCGGTCTTCAGCATCCGGAAGGCTACGGCATCGGATTTTCCATTCTCTTTGCCGCCATGACTTTGTACCTGGTCAAAAAAGGCATTCTTCCGGCCATCTTTTTGGTCTGCGCGATCATTTTCCGTTACTACGTCGATTTCTCTTTCTCTTTTTTGCCGAAATCTTTGTTTTTCGTCGTCGGCGGGTTGATTTTGCTGGGGTTTGGATACTGGTTCGAGAGAAAAAGAAGGGAGGGAAAACCGCATCATGACAATCGCTAGGCGTATTCCGAACAAGTGGTTTTGGATCACGTTGCTCATTCCCGTCGCCCTTCTTTTGTCATTGACGGTTCAACCTCTGCAAATTCATTGGTTTGCCGAAGAAATCGCCATCAAAACAAGACCTTACGATCCCAAAGATCTTTTTTACGGAGACCATGTCGTCTTGCATTATGAAATCGAAGAGATCCCCGTATCCTTGTTTGAGGAAACTGTTATTGAGCGGGCAAAGGCAAATCCTGCACGGAAGTTTGCCGTATATGTGGAATTGGAGAAAAAAGGGGATGTGCACGGCGTAAAACGCGTCGTTGCCGAACAACCGGACGGAGGCACCTATTTAAAAGGGTATTTGAAACCTTTTTCCCTGGATGAGGACAACGGCGGTTTGGCGCACGTGGAATACAAAAACATCGGACGGTTTTATGTGGAAGAACATACCGGATATGATTGGGAAGAAAAATCGAGGCAAGGTCAAATTTATGCCATTGTGAAAGTATACAAAGGGGCGGCCGTGCTCAAAGACATCCGGACTTCCGTTTGAATCGCCTTGAACCGCCGGATTGGGCCGCCGCGCCCCCGCCGCTTCCAAAAAATACTGTGCGAATCCTGCACACCGTCTTATGAATTACTTAAGTACACTTGCTCTTTATGGAATTTCCGTTTGATCGCTCCATTTGTCGTTTGAATAATTTTTCCTAAGGACAATGCGATGACGAGCGTTCCCGCCCCTACCGGGCCTCCCAGTAAAAATCCGATCAGAACGCCGCTGATCTCGATGACGAGTCTGGACATATTCATGCTCCATCCGAACCGGTTTTGCAACGCGGCCATCAGTCCGTCCACGGGAGTTTTGGGAAACCTTGCTTCCATATATATGCCGATACCGACTCCCGACAGGATCACTCCAAGCAATAAACTAAGCCATTGCATTTCCCAGGAAGAGAAATGGACATTTCCAAACACGACATAGACCCAAGTGTCCAGGAAAAAACTTCGTATCACGATGGGGATAATCGCCTCGTACCGCGGCCTTCGTTTTTCGATGACCCCTGTGATTAAAACCAGACAAGCCTGCGATATCATCGACCATGTGCCGATCGTCAGACCCAAATGCAGGTTCAGGCCAATGGCCACCGTGTCCCACGGTCCTGTTCCGACCGTCGATAAAATAACCAGTGCGATGCCCAAAGCAGTAATGGCCAATCCGACTACATAAACGCTTATTCTCCTACCCATGTCTACGCCTTCTTTTTTCTTTTTGTATCATGCTGTACATACACGTTTCCGGCGTTGTACCCCCACATCATATCATGGGCATTACGAACCGGACAAGACCGGATAATGCCAATCCGCCGCCTTGTGCGGTTGTTCAACGTGACATTTCGGCATCTGCATTCCTCTCATGCGGTAAGTAACATTTTTTTAAGTCCGGGAACCATCTCCTCTTGTCGCGACTCTAATAGATGAATAACCATTAAGGGGGGTGATTCCCAAATGGAAAATGACGCGAGAAAGGCAAAAGCGGGAGACACGGAGGCGTTTGCCAGGTTGATCAAAAGCATGGAGGGAATGCTCTATCGCGTTTCATCGTCAATCTTGCGTTCGGAGCAAGACAAATTGGATGCGGCTCAGGAGACGATCATGAAGGCGTATGTTTCTCTTTCAACGTTGAATGAACCGCGCTACTTTAAAACCTGGATCATTCGCATACTCCTCCGTGAATGCACACGCATCGCCCGGAAACGAAACAAGGTGGTCCCGATGGACAATCTGGCGGAACCGGAAGACCGAAACCGTTTCGAACAGCAGATTGAACTGCGGGAAGCGATCGACAGCTTGGAAGAAGAATACCGGACCGTGATTCATTTGCATTACATTGAGGATTTATCAATCAAGGAAATTTCAGACATTTTGGAAATCCAGGAAGGCACCGTCAAATCAAGGCTTAGCCGGGCACGAAAACGGCTGCTCGATTTCCTACAAGAACACGAACCTGCGGGAGGTATCGCGAATGAACGAATTTGAATTGGAACAATCGCTAAAAAGGTTGGGCCAAATAAAAAGACATCGCACGCCGGAAAGTTTCAGCAGAGGAATAGACCAAGCCCTGGCTGCAACCGCAAAAAGGAACGGAATATCGGCGGCACACAGAACGACACAACGCAAAAAATGGGGATGGGCGCATACTGCAACCGCTGCCGCCGCCGTGTTCGCGTGTGTGCTTTTCGCCGGCTTTACCTCTCCTACGATGGCCGCGATCCTGACGAATATACCCGGCTTGCACTTTATCTTCTCGGCGACCTATACGGATGTGTCGGAGCAGCCGGAAAACCCGCACTTGCAAAGAGGTTCTTTGTTTCATTTTGGCGAAAACGGACCGTTTAACATAACGGAAAACATTGACCCGATCGTTAGGCATTTTCCGAATTACAGTGAAGCGGAGCAATATATCGGAATGGATATACCGCAAATCCCCGAACAATCGGGCAACATTCGTGTGACAGACTATAAGGGCAAAGGCTACGAAATCTACGCGTTCGACAAATCGGGCATTCTTCTGTATGTTGCTCCCAACGCCGTCAACGCGCCGATATTCGAAGGGCAAAGTGTGAATCCGGTCGTCAAATCATCGGCCGATTTGAACGGGCTGTATGCGGACGTGCTCTCGTACCAATTTAGCAAAAACAACCCTGAGGACCGCACAAGTTATGTAGCTTGGCAACGGAACGGGTTCACGCTCATTCTGGCCGGTACAGAACCGGCGGAACAATTAATTACAATTGCGCGAAGCATTGATCTGCAAGCAATGCAACTGAACGTGAGCGAATCGTGACGGGAAGCTGATCATACGGGCGTTGTAACCGATTCGCGTGCGAATCTGACAATGCCTGTTCGCTGTGTACATTTCCTTGGGCCATGATTAGCGCAACTATTGTTGGCTGATCACCATTGTTGAAGTTCTTTTGGCGAAAGAATTATAATGGAGGGGGGGATGCGGATGAAAAAAATGTTGCTTTGCATGAAAGATCATTCGATTTGGATCTACGCGGGTGTAGCGGCAACGGCTTTGATTTTGTTTCTGAAGTAAGGTTCCATCATCGCATTCAATCGTTCCTGAAAGAGGTTCTATGAGCGCATTCGGTTGTTCCTGAAAGTGAGGTTCTATGAGCACCACTCGGTTGTTCCTGCAACGATGTTCTTTATAAACACTGCCTGGTCCAGCAATGATGTTTTGAACGGATTCAGTTGTGCCTGCAACGATGCTCTTTGAACGGACAATGTTGTTCCCGAAATAATTGGTTCTATGGAATGGTTCTTTTTACGGACTCGATGGCCGTTATTTTGGCCAAAATAAAGAGTTTAGAAATTTAGTAGAGGCTGTCCCAAAAGTCCATTTTGGATTTTTAAGCCCCCATTTTTGATGTGAAATCAAGCAACAATGAACCTCCAACCCCACTTTTACAGTGGTTTTGGAGGTTCATTTGTTCTTATATTGGGACTAGCTTTTTGGTATAACCCTTTTGGGACAGCCCCTACAAGATTTTTTTAATTCGGTGCCACCTATCTGGGACTCGAGTGTCCATTAACAAACGGATATTGCTATTCACCGCCCTTTTCCAGCATGACCCGAAACAGAAACACCCGGTCGTAATCCATAAAATATTCGGGGACTTCCCCCGTTTCATCGTACTTGACGATTTCTGACTCATCATAGATCATTTGATTCCCGCGGCTCTCGATCAAAGTCATCACCGTCAACGGTTGATTCGATGAAATCTCTTTTTCCAAACTTAATGAACCCGTCATTCGCCCGCCCTCATTATCAGGCAGAACAACCTCAGCCTCTTTGCCGGAAGTTCCGTAATCATCCGCAACCGCTGCGGAAATATGCAGGATTCTCCCCTTCAACGCTTCGTTTTTCCTAAAATCGTATGCCAGGATCACTTGGTTTTTCTTGCTCCCGTCTTCCTGACCGTTTCCCGTTTCATCTGTCCGTTTGCCTCCCAAAATTTAACGAGGACGTTCCTCCTGTCATAGCGAAGTTTTCATTTTTTGCGGAACATAAGCTTCCCCGCTATGAAAACGATCATCCCCAATAATAATATTCCCGCAACTTCAGAAACCGCCCCGTACGGAGACATCCGATATCCAAATTCTATTTTATGTTGCATTACCTCGGCTGACTGGTACGAATGGATGATGTCCGGCGCATAGTTCAGCGTTTTATAATACCCGACAGCGATCTGAATCCCGATATACAAGACGGCTGTCACAACCGAAAAAACGAGAGATTGCAAAACGGTTCGTTTCATTTTTCCCCCATATTTTTTCTGAAAGTTTCCAAACAACTGTCGCTCATCATGCTATTTCCACTTGGATCCCGCGAATCCGGGGGTCAGTTCACCGGCCACCCCTCAATATGTCCGCTGATATCCTGCAAAAATTCGTGAGCCGGCTCTGCGGCAATTTCATCTAAAATGGTAAACTTCCCGACTTTCCAAGTACCGCTCAATCTGCCAAAGTAAATATCACATTCCATCTTCCGCACATCGCCATTCATGTTGACCGTGATCAACACCCTCCCGCGGGGATAAGAATCATCATATCCGGTGCGCAAATGTTCATAACTTTCAATAAAAAATCCTTGCTGTTCTTGCCGTTTTACGCGTCCGATCCAGATCGCCTTCGCATCATCGTAACTCATTTCAGGTTCCAGATCGGAAACCGAATAATATTCAACATACTGAAAAGCTTCATCGTATTCTTTATTTACCATATGTTTCAGGAATGCCGCAGCGTTTCTTCCGGGCTCGTTATAGTCCATCCGGTAAAACAGGGCGATACTGATGAATACGATAAAGACAAAAACGAACGTAATCTTGCCGAATTTACCCATCATCGCACATCCTTTGCCTCATGCGTCTCACACATGAGCCCGAATATCCATGACCGGTATAAAAAACGTCAAGGGAGATTGAATTGCCATGAAAGGCCAAACCGATCGACAACCCAACCGAATTTTTTACTGAAACCATAGTTTCCAAGCGGCATAAGAACTTCACCGCCCTGATTTAATTTTTCATAATATTTGTCCAATTGTTCTTCCGAATCACACGTAACAAATATGGAGAAAGATGGAGTAAACGTAAATTCATGCTTGACATTACTGTCTATGCACATAAATTCCTGTCCCATTAAGGTGAAAGTGGCTTGCATGACACTGCCTTCCTCACCCGCTTCATTGGCTCCGTAACGAATGATGCCGGTTATTTCGGAATCTTCAAATATGGAAAGGTAATGATTCATGGCTTCTTCCGCATTCCCTTGAAACATTAAAAATGGCGTCGCCTTTGCCAACTTGATCCATCCTCCTTAAAATATACCACCGGTTCCCTGCGAAAACGGCTTATGGTAAGCTTAGATTAACCAATATCAGATTATCCATTATTTAGATTATCCAAAATCAGATATCAGATCATCCAATTGTAGACAATGGAAACTTCAATTTCAAGCGTTTCATGACGACACTTAATGACAATGATAAAAAAAGGAGAATATAGAAAATTATGTACGAATTAAAAACAAAAGAAAACGACAGTGATGTTGTCGAGTTCATCGAAACAATCGAAAACCCCAAAAAACGTGAAGACGCGTATCAATTGTTGGATATTTTTACCGAAACGACCGGTTTTCAGGCAAAAATGTGGGGAACAAGTATTATCGGGTTCGGCTCTTATCACTATAAATACCAGTCCGGCCATGAAGGCGATGCCCCGCTGGTCGGTTTTTCACCCCGAAAAGCGAAATTCAGCTTATATTTTGCGGCGGGCGACCCGGATCGGGACAAATTATTGGAATCTCTTGGAAAACATACCAAAGGAAAAGGGTGTGTTTACATCAACAAAGTGGCCGATATTGACGTTGACGTATTAAAAAAGTTAATCAAGCAATCTGTATCGTTTTTGCAAAAAACTTATCCCAATCCGTGATTCATTTTCAAACAAGACAGAGAAAAGCCGGGGGCAATCAGAGCGAATGCCTGAAACTTCCCGGCTTTTATTCCGTTTTATCCGGCGGAACTTGCGGATAACGATCAGTTTTCTCCCTTCAACGTTTGTCGTTGTTTCTGCTATGTCGTTGGTATTTGTCACCTTTCATCCTCCGACATTTCATCGATTTCGCGCTTCCAATCCCGGAGGGCGTTCTCGTTTTGCAGCTCCTTCAAGTAACGATCCAGGCGGTCAAACCTTTCATCCCACACTCTGCGGCAGGCATCCAGCCAGACTTCCATCTCCAGGAACGGTTCCGGCCGCAACTTGTAAAACCGCCGGTTGGCGTCCGCATGCGCTTCAACAATCCCGGCCTCGCTCAATACGCGAAGATGCTTGGACGTTTGCGGCTGCCGCAATCCCGTCCGGTTGGCGATTTCCCCAACGGTAAGCGGACCGTCACGCAAAAGTTCCACTATGTGCAGTCGGTTAGGTTCAGCTAGTGCCACAAAAATCGATATGTTCATGTTTACAACCAATTCACTCCCTCAATACAACGCGAATTGAACCTATTCAAATATACAATTAAAGGCTTTTGGAAAAAATGCCTGCAAACGTGCAAGCTTTATCGTTCGAAAACGGACATTTAGAAGGAATGCCTGCAATAATGCAGGAATTCTTTCCAATAACTACCGAAATTGGGGAATCGGAAAAAAATACCTGTAAATTAGCAGGCATTTTGTCAATTTTGCTCCGTAAACAAAAAAAACATGTAATATCGCCGGTTTTTTAAAAGAATCTCTGGTTTCATTCCCTTGGAAGCAGAAGGGACTTGGTTGGAGTTTGGGTTAATGATTCAAACCGGCTCCATAACGGGACAATGACAGTGTATGAAAACAATTCTTCCAAAACCTTTTTTCTGTTTTCGAGAAAACGTCGGGTCACGATATAATGCGCCGTATCTTCGTACCTCGTCTCCCTTACGGGTTGAGCGTCAAAGTCCAAAATCTGCGCATTAGGATATCCAAGCAAGATCGGAGAATGGGTAGCGATGATAAACTGCGCTTCTTTCTCCAGGTCTTTGATAATCCGCAACAAAGCCAACTGTCTTGCAGGTGAGAGAGCCGCTTCCGGCTCGTCCAACAAATAGATCCCTTTTTTTCCGAAACGGTGACTAAAGAGGTTACAGGAATATGTTATAATAACGTTTGTTGTTCATAGAAGTGACAGGATTTGGACGTACATGAATTTCAACATACAATACAAGAATTTCAACCTAACAGTAAATGAATTTCAGTATACAGTACATGAATTTCGACATACGCAAATGAATTTCAACACACACAAAGGTACCTGATTAAAACGGTATGAATTGAAACAAATCTGAAACAGAAAACAGATGAGCCGGGTGATGCGTAACTATGCCGATAAAAAATATTGCGGTATTTTGTGGATCCAGCACGGGCATTGACCCTGTATATATAGAATCGGCAAAACGCCTCGGGAGAAAAATAGCTGAAGAAAATTTAACGTTAATCTATGGCGGCGCCCGAGTTGGATGTATGGGGGCCGTAGCCGACGCTTGCCTTCAAGCTAACGGAAATGTCATCGGAGTCATCCCGGAAAAACTCAGGGACGTGGAAATCGCACATAATCATCTTACAGAACTCCATGTTGTGAAAACCATGCATGAGAGGAAAGCTCTTATGTCTGAATTGGCAGACGCTTTTGTGGCATTGCCCGGCGGGGTTGGAACATTGGAAGAATGGTTTGAAGTCTTTACGTGGGCACAGCTTGGCTATCACGAAAAACCTTGTTGTCTCCTGAATGTTGATCATTATTTTGATCCGTTAATCTCTATGTTGGACCATATTATCAAACAAGGTTTTATGAAATCGTCTTACCGGGATATGATTATTGTGAAAACGGACGTTGACGATTTATTTCAGTCCATCTACCGCTATTCACCAAAACACGATGTAAAATGGAGTTAGTGGCGCAGTAAAGTGGAGTTAATTGCAGCGTAAGATTCATGTCTGAGAAAGGGAATGGGCTTCCAAATGCCCTTATTCACCATCCATCAAATGTTCTTATTCACCATCTGATCCGAGGTTTGCGAAAACATCGCTTTTGTTATGAGAATTAATCCGATCACCCAAAAAACTTCAAAAACGGCGGCGACAACGACCTTAATCCAATGTGCGTTCATCCATAGGGCACCTCCGATTTTATTTTTTTCCATAAAACAAAAGCCCAAGAGATAACCGTTAAACGTATCTCCCAGGCTTTTATCCTTCCGTGACACAGCGGAGCTGTGAGTTTTCTCTTGGACCAGACCAGCATCCTTGCCGCAGAACCCTAGAAAACATTTGTCATATGCAAGTATCTTACATTATACACACATTCGGACAGGATTCAAGACTTCCCTTTCACCTTGTCATCCTTTTCGCCTCAGTGGTTCCAATCAATCAGCGATGAATCGCCCCGTCGCTGCGATGCACTCTCAGAAAATAATCATTACTTGCAATGATTGATTCCCAAAACGGCATTTGCCGGACAATAGCGGGTTGCCCCCGTAATAATGGGTGCTATGCCAAGTAATCCCCACCATTTTTTATTGAATAGCCCTGCCAAAAGAATACTGGCTCCAACGGCAATTCTGACCATTTGTTCTGTTTTTCCCACATTGCATTGCAACATGGATCCCTCCTTCCAGATTGAAATTTTGTTAACATCCATTGATTTGTGCTTTATTACTATGTGTGGTTTTGCCCTCTCACATACTTGGACAAAATCTGACGATTCGGAAAATACACGGAAATCCTGCAAGGATTCTGCCGCGGCGGACGAAAAAAGACTGGATCATGATCGGGATCGAACCCGACCATTTTCCGGTCTTTGGCCGATTCGCGGACACTCATTTTTATCTCTGGACAATGATTTTTATTCACGGACAGGAATTTTTATTTGGGGAAAATCCCCTCTGCCTCGCCGCTTCGAAAAGCATCACCGTGGCGGCCATAGCCACGTTGAGCGATTCCGCCCGGCCCGGCATGGGAATTCGTACCCGCCGCCCGACAAACGACTCCACTTGCGGCGATACCCCTGCGCCTTCGTTGCCAAAAATCATCCAGGTCGGCCGGGTGAAATCGACATCATAACAACTGTCTTCCGCCCGCAAACTCGTGCTGATCACCTGAACCGGGCCGTCTGCGGGCAGTTGCGCCAACAACTCAGGCAAATCCGCCCAAACCACCGGCAAATGAAAAAGCGAACCCATCGTGGCCCGCAATGTTTTCGGGTTATACAGGTCCACTGTACCGCGGCCAAGAATGACGCCCGATGCTCCTACCGCATCGGCGCTGCGGATAATGGTGCCCAGGTTGCCCGGGTCCTGAATGCCGTCCAGAACGACGACGAGAGCCTCCGGACCGGAAAAGCGTTTGGCAATCGCAGCGGGAATCGAAGCGGCCGGAAAGGGTGAATCGACCGAAATGGCCAAAGCGGCCGAATCAACCGGAGTAGACCAATCAACCGGGACGGCCGAAGCGGCTGAAGTATCCGAATCGGCCTGGGCGGCCGAAACTGCTGCAGCGTTCGAAACGGTACTAGCGGCGGTAACAAAATAGGGCTGTTGGCGCACGATCGCGATCACCCCTTGAGGCGTCTCCGTTTCCGAACATTTTTTCAACACCGCGTCGCTGACGGCGATCCACTCGCACGCCGTTTCGCCGTCTTGAGCCGCTTCTTTGAAACTTGTCAAGGAAGCCGGAACTCCTTTTTCCATCGAATAGAGTACGGTTTCCACCGGAGCCTTCCAGCGAAACGCTTCTTCTACCAGATGAACGCCTTCAAGCAAATACTTTTGCTGTTTGTTCCGGCCTTTTCGCTCCAGAAGCTGCATCCATTGCCTGATCCGCGGATTATGTACCGATGTAATGACATGAGACTCCATATTTACACCTTTACCTGGAAAATGCGATCTCAAATTGTTTTAAATCCTCATTGCTTCCAACCACGACAAGAACGTCCCCATCCTCAAGCAAATCGTCGGCGCGAGGAGAGATATTCATCTTGTCGTCATGCTTGATCGCCATGACATTGCATCCGTACTTGGCGCGTATATCCAACTCGCGCAAACTTTTGCCAATATGTTGCGGCTTGACCTGTATTTCCAGAATGCTGTAATCATCCGAAAGCTCGATGTAATCCACAATGTTGGGGGAAATGAGATGATGCGCCACCCGGCGCCCCATATCTCTTTCGGGAAAGATCACTTTGTCCGCGCCGATTTTCTCCAAAACTTTGCCGTGCAGTTCGTTTTGCGCTTTCACCACCAGCATGGGAATACCCATTTCTTTCAAAATCAGCGTCGTCAAAATGCTGGCCTGTATATCCGCGCCAATGGCAACGACAACCACGTCAAAATTGCGAATTCCCAGAGCGCGCAACGTTTCTTCATCGGTACAGTCCGCAATGACGGCATGCGTGACCATACTCGTTACTTCCTGAATGCGATGCTCGTCCATATCGATCGCCAACACATCAAAACCCATATTGTACAACGTTTTGGCCACGCTGGATCCGAACCGGCCCATCCCGATTACGGCGAATTGTTTTTCCATTCGTCTTCCTTCCTTTCGTCATTGGTATTATAACACAACAGAATGCGCATAATGAACGAAGAATCATCCGACGAATCCGGAGGGATAAGACGATGAGCTTGAATTTAAGACAAGCGATTGTGCAGAGAATCCACAATAAATCCAATGAAGAGTTATATTCGGTCATTGAGGATTCGATTGACAGCGATGAGCGCGTTTTGCCGGGACTGGGCGTACTATTTGAAATTATTTGGAAATATAGCGAAAAATCGGCCCAAAACCAGATGGTCAATACGTTGAAGGAACATCTTCCGACCACGTAACCGCATGGCCCATCCCATGCGCAGGATCCATGTCGGTCAAAGGGCTTTTCCTCCTTCATTTTCCGTAACCAAAACTCCTTCATGCGCAAAAAAAGCCGATCGGCCCGGCCTTTGCCCGCCAATCGACCTGACACGATAATGGGTGGCGTTCGTTCATTCATCCAATGTGTTGGGAGACAGCCCCAGCGGCAACGCGGCCGGCCGGTTGCATGTGCTTTGCATGATATAGTGGCGTCCTTCTTCTGAAGCGATATGAAAACCGTGCATCGCTTCCAGCACATGATAGGCCAGTTCGCCGCTGGCGCGGTGGGATCGTCCGCTCCGGATCGCATAAATCATGTCGAGCAAACCCACGCCGCGGCTGTTCTCCGCATAACCGTACAGTAACGGGATCTCGCTCCATTCCTGCGATCCGGCACGACGGAACCGTACAGGTCCACCGAAAGTATTCGGATCGGGAACACTAAGCGTTCCGTGCGTACCGTAAATTTCAATGCGCGGCAAATCGGGAGCGCCCCCGAAAATATCAAAGCTGGTGATGATCGTTGCAACCACGCCGCTATGAAAATCAAGAACGCCCGCCACATGCGTCGGAACCTTGACTTCTATTTTTTTGCCGTATTTGGGCTGGCTCGTAATCGTCCGTTCCGGCAAACTGATTTTCGCCGAACCGGTTACGCGGCGAATCGGACCGAGAAGGTTGATCAGCGCCGTCAAATAATACGGCCCCATATCGAACATCGGTCCGCCGCCGATATCGTAGTAAAACTCCGGATCGGGATGCCAGCTTTCGTGCCCGCGGCTCATCATAAAAGCGGTTGCAGCAAGCGGCCGGCCGATCCAACCGTCGTCAATCAACTTGCGGCATGTCTGGATGCCTCCGCCCAGAAACGTATCGGGAGCCGATCCGACGAGCAGCCCCTTGGAACGGGCCGTTTCGAGAATTTGCCTGCCTTCTTCCGTCGTTACCGCCAAGGGTTTCTCGCCGTACACATGCTTTCCGTTATGTAGAGCTTTCATGGCAATTTCCGCATGAGCCCTGGGAATGGTTAAATTGAGCACCACTTCGATGTCCGGATCGTTCACGAGTTCTTCTACTGTATACGCTTTCGGAATACCGAATTCTTCCGCCTTCTCTTTTGCCCGCCCCATATCAAGGTCGGCACAAGCGGCAATTTCCAAGGCATCATACAACTTGGCGTTTTGAAAATAGATCCCGCTTATTTTCCCGCAACCGACGAGTCCCACTTTCACCTTTTTTTTCAATGTTCGACCCTCCTGCCCATTGGATATGACCGTTATCTAAACGCAATCATTTGAATATGTACACGTAAACGTATACGCGTTCATTTTGCCATTCCGGCCGGGAAGTGTCAACCCTTTCATTTCCGCCGTTCTCTCATTTTACGCGCCCGGCTCCCGGATTTTCGCCGCCGCCCTTTCTTTGATCGCTTCCGCGACAAGGCGGCGGCACATTCATCATATCGCGCATTATTTTTTGGAAAGTGAATTCAAACGGTGATACCGCATGACTTTCGCAAATATTTTTTTGTTTTTGAGACTGCGGAAGATATAGGGGTCCGGGGCAGTGTTGACCTCCAGGATCCATGGACGGTATTTGTTGTCCAACGCAATATCGAGACCAATTTCCCGCAATCCGGGATAAACTTTCGCCAGTTGGAGAGCTACCCGCCTGCCCAATTCGCCCAATTGGCGGACATAACGGTTGGTGTTCTCGCTCGACAAATGGGAGGAAAGCAGCTTTTCTGCGGAAACCAGCATACCTCCGCTATGATAATTCGTGACGATTTTTCCTGGAGCGGCAACCCGGCCGATCAAACCGGTCGTCTCCCAACGGCTTTTCCGGTTTCTTTGAACCATCACCCGGATATCAAACGGCCTGTCGCGGTACTTCAGAAGATGAATGCCTCTTTGTACCAAATAGGATTTGCTGTTGATCCGTTTCCGGAGCGATTCATACAAAGAGGAATAATCGGAAAATTTATAACTGCGCAAACCAGCCTGGTAACTAAACGGCAAATTTTCCCCGTTTTTCCATTCCACCCTGATGACCCCTATGCCATGCGAACCGGCATCCGGCTTGACGTAAACCATATGATAAGCGTGCAGCGCTTCTAAAAGAGTCGCTTTCGACATCTTGAAGGTTTGCGGCACATATTCTTTCAACTTGTCGTTTTTCAACAGCGCGGCGGTCTTTTTCCATTTGCTGATCAAATATCTCCCCAATTTGATAACCCTCTAACCTTCTAATTTAAAATAGCTTTTGTATACATTCGACAATTGCCTCACGGTTTTGTCCCAATGAAAACGGCTTTCCGCATCTTTGCGGGCTTGCGCCGACAACCGTTCCGCCAGTTTTTTGTTCCTGGCGATCTCAATGAGTCCTTTGGCGAACGCCCGCGGATCCTTGTAATCGTCGACCAGCCATCCGTTATTAAAATGCCGGATAATTTCCTTAATTCCGCCATTGCGCGATGCCACAACGGGAAGTCCTGATGCCATGGCCTCGACATTCACCAATCCGAACGATTCGTGCTTCTGCGAAGGACAGGCGAAGCAATCGGCCAACCGGTACCATTCGGGCAAACACTGATGCGGAATATAGCCGGAAAAGATCACCGGCACGCGTAACTTCCGGACTTGGCGCCGCAACCGCTGCAAATACCCTTTACGGCCGTTTCCTGCGAGGACGACTTGCAATTTCGGTACTTTATGGCGAGCCAGGTCCGCCGCTTTCAACAAAACGGGAATCCCTTTGCGCGGAATCATCCTTCCCGCGAATAGTACCGTAAAACCGTACGGCAATTTGTACTTTTGTCTCAATTGCTCCTTTTCTTCGGAGGTGGCAGGCCGGAACATCTCCGCATCCACTCCGAGGGTGACCGTAGCGAGTTTTTTTCTTATGGACGGGAACATCTTTTGTAATTTCCGACATGTTGAACGGCTGTTCGTTACGATCAGATTGGCCGCTTTCATGCACATCCGTGCGGTTGCGGGCGAAAGCCTCTCGGGTTTGACGAACGTCAAAGAGTGCAGAAACAAGGATATGGGGGTGGAAGGGAACGCCTTGCGCACAACCGGCACGAATTTCGGCCGGTTATCGATTTGTATCACATCGAAAGATTGCCTGCAAACCGCATTGACCGCCGACTGGATATACTGTTGCGGGCTTTTCCCCGCGGGCACGCGGACAATCTTTAAATTCCCCGTCTCCTGAATAACGGGATACTCGGGATGTTGACGGCTGACAATGGTCACTTGGTTCTTGGCCGCCAGCCGCTCCGCAATATTCGTAATGCAGATTTCAACGGATCCCCCTTTTACCGGAGGGACGGGAATTTGTTCCGGAGCGATGATCAAGATATGCATAGGACCCCCACTTCCTAACCCGTTATACTTAGAACATGGAGCTTGGTGCCATGGAGCTTGGCCGTTGCAGATCCCGAAACTTTGGCAAGGAAACAAACCGGAGCTTTACAATTGTCTTTCCCGAAACTTGATACAGTGTATGTTGCAGGGAAGATTTTGGTCATAGGCCGGTGCTGCTAGAAACAATATTCAGGCTGATAGAAAAAAAAAGAAGGAACCTGCGGAAGGTTCCTTTCTATCGAAATGAGATATATTCGCCGCTATCCGCATGGCCCTCCCGAAGAAGGCGCGTTCCGCTCCCCGGCCGACGGTTTTGCCGCCGGACAGTTACGGAGCGTTCGGCAAAAATTGCAGCGCCGGATTTTTCTCCATGGATGTCCTGAGGGCATATTCGTTTTCAAACAGGGCGACATAGTTGCCGTTCTTGTCCCGGACCAATTGGGAATTGATCCGAAACTTCCCCGGGTCTACCGGATCGCCCACAATCCAACGGGCAAATTGATAGTTCAACCGTTGCAGTTCAATGTCCACTCCGTATTCAACCTTCATGCGGTATTCGAACACTTCAAACTGCAATTGGCCGACCACGCCCAGAATCGTCTCGTTCAACCCATTCAGGGATTGAAACACCTGGATGGTCCCTTCTTCCGTCAATTGGTCGATCCCTTTCTGGTATTGCTTGTGTTTCAGCGCATTTTTTACCGTCACTTTGCTGAAAAGTTCCGGTGAGAAGGTCGGCAGTTCGTCAAACACGACTTCCCCGCGCTCGCACAAAGAATCCCCCAGGCGGAAAATTCCCGGATCAAACAGACCGATAATGTCCCCGGGATAAGCTTCCTCAATAATGTCGCGGTCCTGGGCGAGAAACTGCTGCGGCTGCGACAGCTTGATCTCTTTTCCGGTACGCATTAATTTGGCCGTCATGCCCCGTTGAAATTTGCCGGAGCATATGCGCAAAAATGCGACACGATCCCGATGCGCCGGGTTCATGTTTGCCTGGATTTTGAAAATATACCCGGAAAAGGACTCCCGGTCAGGTTCGACAATCCCTGCCGTGCATTTCCGCGGTTGCGGAGCGGGGGCAAGCGACAGGAAATTTTCGAGGAACGTCTGTACCCCGAAGTTGTTAATGGCGCTGCCGAAGAAAACCGGTGTCAGCTTTCCCTGGCGGACTTGATCCATGTCAAAAGGATCGCCGGCCACATCAAGAAGTTCCAGATCCTGACAAATTTGTTCATACAAATACTCGCCGGCGATTTCCTTGACGAACGGATCGCGATAGCCGTTCACCTCGCGAACGCTGATCCCGCCGTGCGCATCCCCGTGAAACAACTCAATGCGCGATTTTTCCCGGTCATATACGCCGCAAAACTGCTTCCCGGAACCGATCGGCCAATTCATCGGATAAGAACGGATGTCCAGAAGCTGCTCAATTTCTTCCATAAGATCAAACGGATTCCGTCCTTCCCGGTCCAACTTGTTGATAAAGGTGAAAATGGGAATCCCGCGCATACGGCATACCTGGAACAGCTTCTTCGTCTGCGCCTCGACCCCCTTGGCCGAATCGATCAGCATGACGGCGCTGTCGGCCGCGGTTAACGTGCGGTACGTATCCTCACTGAAATCTTCGTGGCCGGGAGTATCCAGAATATTGACGCGATGGCCCTTATAATCGAACTGCAACACGCTGGACGTGACGGAAATCCCTCTTTGCTTTTCAATTTCCATCCAGTCTGAGGTGGCGTGCCGGTTCGCTTTGCGTCCTTTGACCGTGCCCGCCAGCCGAATGGCGCCGCCGAACAACAAAAGTTTTTCCGTGAGCGTCGTTTTTCCGGCATCGGGGTGGGATATAATCGCAAAGGTGCGCCGTTTGGCCACTTCGGACCGCAAATCCCGGACAGTTAGATGACTCATCAATCTTTGATTCCCTTCATTGTAAATTTTTGCGAAGAAAAACCTTCAAAATCCGGACAGGCCAGTGTTTTGAAGGTTTTTCATGTCCATTTCCACAGTTTGAATCCAGTCAAATACGCATTAGTTTCTTACCGTCTCCGCAACGACCCATGCCGGTTCTCCCTCATGCTGACCGTTCACAGGCCACCAGCGGAACCCGTCCCTGGCGAGCAAATCGTTTGCGGCCTGCGGTCCCCAAGTTCCCGCAGGATAGAAATGCAAATCGTCGGAAGACTCCGACCAGGCCGCGGCAATCTGGTCGACATATTTCCAGGCCAAGGCCACTTCGTCCCAACGGGTGAAGTAAGTAGAGTCGCCGCGCGCGGCATCGTACAGCAAACGTTCGTAAGCTTCCGGCGTGTTTAACCCGACTTGGCAACTTTGGCAAAAATCCATGTCGACCGGCACGATCACGCCTTCCGTACCCGGTTTTTTGGCATTGATCTTCAAATAAATTCCTTCCAGCGGATTCACGCGGAACACGAGCAAGTTCGGTTCCAATTGATGGTTCTTGGCCAAATAGACGTTATCCGGCACTTTCTTGAACTCGACGACCACTTCCGTCGTTTTGACCGGCAGTCTTTTTCCCGTCCGGATATAAAACGGCACTCCCGCCCAACGGAAATTGTCGACAAACACTTTGGCGGCGAAATACGTTTCCGTCGTTGAATGTTTATTGACTTTTTCTTCGTTGCGGTAGGCCGGTTTGAAACTGCCGTTGATTTCTCCCGCGATGTACTGCCCTCTTACGACATTGGCCCGCACCTCATCCGACGAGGAAAACGGACGAAGCGAACGCAATACTTTCACTTTCTCATCGCGGATATCCTCGGGGTCCAACCGGCTCGGCGGTTCCATCGCCATCATGGCGATCATTTGCAGCATATGGTTTTGCCCCATGTCCCTGAGCGCTCCGGACTGGTCGTAATATTCCCCGCGCTCCTCGACGCCGACCGTTTCGCTCAGCGTAATCTGAATGTTGGCAATATGCCGGTTGTTCCACAGCGGCTCAAACAAGGCGTTGGCAAAGCGAATCACGCCGATGTTTTGCACCATTTCCTTCCCGAGATAATGGTCGATCCGGAAGATTTCGTTCTCGTGAAACACTTCGCGAATCTCACGGTTCAACTTCTCCGCGGAAGGCAGGTCGTAACCGAACGGCTTCTCGATCACCAGACGGTTCCAGCCCCGGGTTTGCAACAAACCGCCTTCCTTCAAATGATAGGTCACAATTCCGAACAGTTCGGGCGCCAGCGCCAAATAGTACAACCTGTTGCCGCCGACCCGAAACTTTTCGTCAAGGCGGTCGGCCAGTTTTTTCAGCTCTTGGAAGCTTGCCGGGTCGGTGCTGTCCAAAGACATGTATTCAAAATGTTGGACGAAACGGTTCCATTGTTCTTCGTCCCCGATTTTGTAGCGGGCGAACTCGCTGATCGAATTCCGTATATCCTCGCGAAACTGTTCATTCGTCCTCGGACGGCGGGCCAAACCGATCACCGCAAAATGATCGGACAATTTTCCTTCACGGTACAAACTGTAAAAAGCCGGATATAATTTGCGCCGGGCAAGATCTCCCGTAGCGCCGAACAGAAAATAAACAGCAGCGTCCATAAAACACCAATCTTCCTTATGCTAATTTGTGAGTGAAAATTTTCTTAACGATCAGTTTAGCATATCCTGGCGCCAGAATCTATCCAGAATCTATTGTGAATAGGATGAAAATTTAACGGAAGACCGCTATAACCTTTTTACCAGGCGGTAACAGCGAATGCCGGGCACATACCCGTCCACCGCATACCCATGGCGCAAATAAAATTTCTGGGCGCCAATGTTGATTTCGTCCACATACAGAAACGCCCGCCTGCAACGCCGCAATCTTCCGGCGCGCTCCGCCGCTTGCAGCAAACGCCCGCCCCATCCCCGGCCCTGGCATTGACGGTGTAAAGCGAGCATATCGATAAACAAATTTTCCGCCTTCACGAAAAAGCTGATAAATCCGAAAGGTTTGCGGCCGGATCCGGACAAAACATAGGTCGTGCTCCGGTCCAGACGCCGGGATACGGACCGCGGATCCAACTCCCGGGGGGAAAAAGCGAACTGCGAATACGGCACAAGTTCTTCGATCACCATACGGTAGATCGGCCGGTCATCCGATCTGGGGACGCGCTTTCTGATCATCGTTTGCCCTCCGCATAGACTCCGTTATTTTTACGGATTATTCTATGCGCGCCGGTCGGCAAACGCTTGGATCATCCGTTTCCCTCTAATATTTTTTTCCCACAAGCCACAGAAAAAACACACACAGGATAACCACGCAGGCGATAACGATCACCTGTATGACATGCATCAGGGCAACCCCTCTTTCCGGGCGGTTCGCGCCGGCTATTTCACAAGCCCGTTCTTGTAGGCATAGATCGCCGCTTGCGTACGGTCCTCCACCCCGAGTTTTGCCAAAATATTCGTGACATGAAACTTCACGGTCTTGACGCCGATAAACAACTCGTCAGCCACATCCTGGTTCGATTTTCCGGCGGCAATCAGACGCAACACTTCCATTTCCCTTTCGGTCAAATCGTGGTGGGCCGGCACCTCTTTTTGGGGTTGGCGGAAACGGTTCATAATCTTGGAAGCGACCTGGGATTCGAGAACCGGTTGACCGTTTGCCGCCGCGCGAATCGCCTGAGCGATTTCCGAAGCGCGGGACGTCTTCAGCAAATAACTGAAGGCGCCTGCTTCGATTACCGGATAAATCTTCTCATCATCGAGGTAACTTGTCAATACAATGATTTTGCAATCCGGGCATATTTGCATGATTTGCCGGGTCGTCTCGACGCCGTCCATCCCTTCCATGACCAGATCCATCAAGACGACATCGGGCTTGTATTCCTGGGCCAGACGAACACCTTCCTGGCCGTTGCTCGCTTCCCCCACAACCTCGATCCCTTCTTCCGTGCCAAGCACGGCGGCCAGCCCGATCCGCACCATCTCGTGGTCATCCACCAGCAACACTTTGATCGGCATCTCCATCCTTTTTTCCCTCCTCCGTCAAAATCGGCACACGTATTTCAATCCGGGTTCCTTTTCCCGGAGCGGTAATCAAATGGAACGATCCTCCGATCTCGTTCACCCGTTCTCTCATGGAATCGAGACCGAAAGACGTGTGTTTCTTGCTTTCCGGATCAAATCCGACGCCATTGTCGCGGATGGCCAGACGGATCGATTCGTCCGGCTTATGCAGTTTCAGTTCAATTTTGCTCGCCTTGGAATGGCGGAGCACATTCGACAGCGCTTCCTGAACAATCCGGAACAAATGGTCTTCAATTCCCCGCGGCAGCCGGATCGCTTCATCCACTTCCCAGGCAATATCGATCGGAACTTTGGCGTGAAGCTCCCGGAGCAGTTCGGCCAGCCCCTGGGACAACTGCTTGCCTTCCAGGTGAATCGGTCTTAAGTGCAACAGCAACGCCCTCATCTCCGACTGGGCGACGGAAGCCATTTCCTCAATCAGGTGAATTTGCCGTTTCGCTTTTTCAAAATCTTTATCCAGGGTGCGCGCCACGGCGGTTGAAGTCATGGAGATGGCAAAAAGCTGTTGGCTGATCGCATCGTGAAGCTCCCGCGCGAGACGCTGCCGCTCCTCCATAATCGCCGAATATTTCGCTTTCTGCGCCAACTGGGCGTTGTTATTGGACAACCGCTGCAAAGTGCTGACCTGTTCCTCCCATATTTTCGCAATGCGGTTCAGCTGCTCTCCGAGACGGCCGATCTCATCTTCTCCGAGCGGAGGAACTTTCCGGGTTAAATTGCCTTTTTCCAAAAGCAGCATCGCTTCGCGCAACTTTTCCAATCTCGTCTGGTTGCGGTTGCTCGACCAGTATCCGAACGTCGCGCCAGCCACCGTCACTGCGCTGAACAGGACGGCGATAACCAGCAACCCTTCCCGCCACGATCCGAAGGGCAGCAAAAAACCGCGGGAATACAGATAATACAACACGCCTCCCACGAGCAGCAAGCTGAAAACCATCGACTCGCCCACACTGCGCCAGATCATATTGGTTAATCTTTTGCCCATGAACGAGTCACCTCACAGCATCTTAATGTCAATATTTCCGACAACATAAAAAATATGAAGGTTTACTTTATGCTCGCTCGCATCGTAATGGGGAGACTGCCAGCTTACTTTGGCGGTCATGCCCGATTCTTTCTCAACGTGTGCGCTCACTTGCCCAAAGAGGACCGAAGCGTTGACTTTTACACCGTAATGCTCGGGAATGAGGATATCGATGTCCCCGAAAATCCCTTCGATCACGATCTCCGTTTCTTCCTGTTCCGGAATGGACAACGACAGGTCAAGGTTGACCTCGCCGAAAATGTTCCACAAATTCATATTCCGCAGCACCCACGGACCGCGGTCCCGCCTTAAACTTTCCACCACTTTGTGCTTTTTCAAATAAAAATCATCTATATGTTTTTTGATATAAAAATCTTCCCGCGGGCGCTTCCGGTATTTCATATAAAACAAGACGGCAAAAAGAAGCAAAATCAAAAGGACGGCGAGAAAGTGTTCGCTGATTAAGATGATCACCCCGAAACCTGCCAGGAGATATCCTTTCTTCTCCCCCCCGGCGGCAATCAGGTACGCCCCGAGAAGCAGAAAGAGGAGGGCGACAATCGTTCCGAAGCTCACCCATTTGTGCATAAGCAGAAAAAAACCTGTACCGATAAGCAACAATGCCGTATTGCGGTTGCGCCGGTTTTTTGTCCTTTCCATTGCCGCACCTCCCTCATGTCGGAATACTCCCAGGAAGAAAAGCCATAGAGCGCCAGCTGTGCCCTATGGCCGAAGATTCATCCGAAACGGGTCTTGCCCCCGAAGATTAACCCCGATTTATATTCTCCTTCACTTGATCCCTAACTGATCCTTAACTGATCACACTTAATATAACACACTTTCCTCTTGGGAACCAAGCCGATTTTCAGCGCCGTTCCGTGCGCGGTCCCAACGGTTGCGTTCCCGTTTTTCCGAACCCGGGGGTTCATGATTCAGTGAACCTGCGATTCACGATTCGGCGGAAGGGTTGTTCCCCGCATCCAGTTTTTCTTTTAACAGTTGCAGTTGTTCATCAATTTTTTGCTGCTTGACCGGATCGGCCGCCTGGGCCGGATTTCCGAATCCGTATCCGCCGGCCGGCACGTACGGTCTGCGGGCGATCTCCGCCTGCACTTCCATCTGCACAATTTTTTCTTCCATCCGCTGGAATCCGCGTACGGCATGCCCTCCGTCGATCGTATGGGTGCCCACGGCCTGCGCCATTTGCTTTTTCGCCTTGGCCAACTGGGCGCGCGTAGCCAATTCGTTGCGCTTGTTGCGCATTTGATAATATTGGTCTTTCATCTCATGAAGCTGCTGGACGAGTTCGCCCGACTGTTCTTTCGCCTGGTTGTACATTTCGCTGTACTCGGCCGCTTTTTGGTCGTGGTATAATTTCTCCTCGAGATACTGGCGGGCCAAGGCTTCCTGGCCGTTTTTGAGCGCGTTCGCGGCATTCGCCTCACGTTCGGCACTGAGCCGCTTCGCTTCATTGAGCCGTTCCAGCAGCTTGCGTTCGCTGGCAATCTGTTTGGCTACCGTCACTTCAGCCTGCGCAATTTCATCCTCCATATCGCGCAAATACTGATTCAGCATGACAACGGGATCTTCCACCTTATCCAACATTTCGTTCAACGTCGCTCTCGTCATATCTTTAATTCTTTGAAAAACTCCCATTTTATTCGTCTCCCTTCGAATGGTTATTTTGTTTTTCGTATTGCGCCAGTTTGGAGCGAAGTTCTTCGATCTCCTTGCGCAACGCTTTTTTCTCGATATCGTTCATCATTTCATCCAGGTTCGACTGGCTTTTCGAAGCTCCCCCCGAATAACCTCCGGGAAAAGCCGGGCCATTCACACCCCCGTTATATGCCGGGCCGTTTGGGTGATGGTAAGATCCGCCTTGATTCATATGGCCGCCGGAGTTGCCGTAGGACTGATATCCGCCCGGATTCCGGTAACCGTACGCCCCGGCGAAAGGGTCATGAAACAGCGGTTCCCGCGGAATGACCAGGCAAGCGATAAAATACAGCGGAATCACGGCCCCGCCGGAGAAGAAAGCAGCGACAACGACAACCAACCGGAGAAGCGTCGAATCAATTTCCAACATCTCGGCCAGACCGCCGCACAACCCGAACAGTTTCGAGTCCCGTCTCGAGCGGTACAGCTTTTTCATGATTTCCACCCCTCTTGCTCCAGCTTCCTGCGCAATGTTTCCAATTCACGGTCTATCGCGGTTCGGACGGTTTGCCCGGCCCGGTACAACGTTTCTTGGCCTATGCGCCGGATCTCGCGCAGCGTCCGGGCTTCCAGTTCCATGTCGGATACTTTGTCTTCCAACCGGGTAAACGCCCGTCCGTTCAGCGCGGACCCGCCCAAACCGTTCATCCGTTCGTTCATCCGCTGCTGCAGGCGGACGGTTTCCAGCCGGGCGATATAATAATCGCGTTTATCCGCCACTTCGTCATAATCGGCTTTCAATTGTTGCAACTGCTCTTCCAGCTCGGCGATCGTTTCCCTGGACTGCTCGTACAACAATTTGTATCGCCCGCTTTTTTCCTCGTACTGCATCTTTTCGTGCAAAGCAAGACGGGCCATTTCCTCTTCGCCTGCTTTCAGGGCGAGCAGCGCTTGGTTCTCCCTTTTTTCTTTCATTTCTTCCGCGTGCAAATATTGGTTTTTCAACGACTGCGCGTGGGCCAAACATTGCCTGTACAGCGTTTCGGTTTCCTGAATTTGTTCCCTCTGAGCATTGAGATACCTGTCGATCAGGCGAACCGGATCTTCCGACTGTTCGAGCAACTCGTTCAAAGTCGCCACGCTAATATCTCTCACTCTTCTCAGTAGGCTCATTGGCAATCCCCTCCTGGATCTGCGACAATTTTCTTTTATTTTAAACTGCTTTTTTACGCAAAAGATTAATTCCATAAATAATCAATGCTGCGGCGAACAACAGGCTGATTAACCAGGAAAGCTTGCCCAGCAAAATCACGCCGCCGAGAATTGCAAAACACCATCCGAAAAATGTTCTTCCGTTGCGGATCCCGATATACCCGAGGAAAATGAGGGCAACAGGAAAGAGAAAACCGACCAGACTTTTGATGAAATGACCGAATAGGAATCCCGCTTTGTCGAAAATGATCATCGCACCGAGAACAATCAGTAGTACCGCAAGCCATTTGTTCCCGTTCATTCTCATATGTAATCACCGCCTTCCGTTTTGTGTGCTCTGTCGTTTATGTCTTCATTTTAGGTCATTCCCCGTTTTCCCAAAACAGACCCGCGACGGTTTTTCAACCTGGACCTTGGTCGGGGTCCCGGCCCGACTTGCGTTGGCCGCAACGGAAAACATCCCCTGGCACCCGCCGGAAAACATCTTGGAAGGCACCGCTTGCACGGGTCATGAGGCGGCTCGCGTCATGGCGCGGTGAGGGAACAAAGAAAAAAAGAGGCTGTCCCAAAAGTCCATTTTGGATTTTTAACCCCCCATTTTTGATGTGAAATCAAGCAACAATGAACCTCCAACCCCACTTTTACAGTGGTTTTGGAGGTTCATTTGTTCTTAATATTGGGACTAGCTTTTTGGTATAACCCTTTTGGGACAGCCCCCTTTTCCTTACGGACCTTTGCGGTATGAACGTTCCGGTCTGCACTGAAAGGTTGCCGGCAGCGGCCCGCTTCGTTTGCGGTTTCCTGTCATTGCAGCCATCTTTTTGCGATATGATTGTCGATGCCAAATTGGTCCAATATGCGCGAGACGGTGTGATTGACGATGTCGTCGACGGTTGACGGTTTCGTGTAAAACGCCGGCATAGGCGGCAAGACGACCGCTCCCATCCGCGCCAGCCGCAGCATGTTTTCGAGATGGATTTCGCTGAGCGGCGCCTCCCGCGGAACGACGACCAGTTTGCGCCTTTCTTTCAGCACCACGTCCGCGGCGCGGGAGATCAGATTGTCCGAAAAGCCGTGGCTGATCGCGGCCAACGTTTTCATGCTGCAAGGGACGACGGCCATCCCGTCCGTGATGAACGACCCGCTCGAAATGACGGCGGCCTGGTTCGTCGACGCATAAGTAAAGGAAGCAAGTTTTTTGACCTGTTCTGCCGTAAATGACGTTTCCACAGCAATCGTCGCTTCCGCCCACGGGCTCAGGATGAGATGGGTTTCAACCCCGTAATCCTGAAGCACCTGCAGCAGGCGAATGCCGTAAATGGCGCCGGTGGCGCCGGACATGCCGATGATGAGTCTCATGTCGTCGCTCCTTTGAAGATAATGAGTCTCATGTCGTCGTTCCTTTGAAGATGATGAGTCTTATGTTGTCGCTCCTTTGAAATGGTTCTGTCGCCTGGCACCCTGGCACGTTACCCCGGTAAGTCAGGTTCTTATCTGTATTTCAGCAAGCGCCGTTCGATCTGAATAACGATTTGTTCCAACACAACAGCGATCATCATAATAAGTGCCAGTCCGGTAAACACGCCGGTCGTATCCAGCATGCCGGAAGAATAGGTGATATAGTAACCGAGGCCGCGGTTTGCACCGACCAGTTCGGCAATCACCGATCCGATCAGGGCCATGCCGATGTTCAGCCGCAGACTCGTCAACACCCAGACTGTAATGGAAGGCAAAATCACCCAGCGCAACTTTTGCGCGTCGGTCGCGCGGTACGTTTTCATCATGTCGAGCAGATCCCGGTCAATGTTGCGGATGCCCTCATAAGCGTTATAAAAAGCGACAAAAATAACCATGGTGACGACCATAATGATTTTCGAAGTCATCCCGATCCCGAACCAGACGACGAAAAGCGGCGCCAGCGCGACGCGCGGCAAACTGTACAGCGCCATCATATAGGGGTAGATCCAGCGGTCGACGATTCCGCTTGAGGCAAGCAGAACGCCAAGCGCGGTTCCGGCAGCCATCCCGATCACGAGGCCGGCGAGCGCCTCCTGCAGCGTGATCTGGACGTGAAACCATAAATCGCCGGACAGCGCCATCTCGTATATTCTCCCCGCGATCGCGGACGGCTTGCTGATCCAAAATTCGTTGAACGCCCGGCCGGACAAAACTTCCCATAACGTCAGTACGATCAGGCCGAACAACAGCCTGCCGCTCCATACCACATACTTTTCTTTATCCCTTTTTTTCACACCGCTTTTCGCCACTGCACTCTTTGCGACTTCACCTTTTGCAACTTCATTCTTCATCACTTCGCTCTTCTCGCTCTTCACAACTTCGCTCTTCACCACTTCGTTCTCGCTTTTCGCCACTTCGCTCTTCGCCACTTCGCTCTTCTCGCCCTTCGCGGTTTCCGGCTGCTCCAACGGCTCCTTCATGGCCATGCTCATGCTTTTGAGTCCTCCCCTTTTATTCCTCCCCTTTTGGTTCTTCCCTTCTTGTCAGTTCCCATCAGCCAAACATTCCCACACCTGTTTCTGGATGTGGCTGAAACGCGGATCGAAACGGATTTCATAATAAGGTCGGGGACGTTCGAACGGGACTTTAAAATCCGCTTTAATGCGGCCCGGCCGTTTCGTCATGACGACGACGCGGTCTGCGAGGGTGATCGCTTCCTCGATATCGTGCGTGATGAACAGGACGCTTTTTCCAACTTTTTCCCACATTTTCAAAAAATGTTCGCCAATCGTCACCCTCGTTTGGGCATCCAGCGGTCCGAACGGTTCATCCATCAAATAGATGGAAGGATCGTACGCAAACGTTCGCGCCAGGGCAACCCGTTTGCGCATCCCTCCGGACAACTGCTTCGGATAAAAATTCTCGAATCCCTTCAATCCGACCAGTTCAATGAGCCGGCTCGCTTCCTCGATTTGTTTTGCACGGGAAACGTTTTTGATCGCGAGTGGCAGGCGCACGTTGTCCAAAACGGATTTCCACGGGAGGAGAGCATCATTTTGGAACACCATCCCGACTTTATCGGGGACGCCCCTGACCGGTTCGTTGTCGAGAAGAACCGTGCCGGCGGCCGGTTTCAGCAATCCCGAAACAACTTTCAGCAATGTCGATTTGCCGCAGCCGCTCGGTCCGACGACTGCCACGAATTCGCCGTCGCCCACCGTTAAATTGACGTCTTCAATGGCCAGCGTGCTTTCATTTTTCGTTTCATAGCTCACTGTCAAACCGCGAATGTCCAATTTCAGTTTTTGCTGTTCCATCTCTTTACCTCAAGCCTTCATTATAGTTTGCATGCGATCAACAAAGCGCCTAACGGGGGCTCATGTTGCGATGCGGGCTATCGATTATTGCGGCAAAAGCGACATGTCGATCGTTTCTTCGAACGGAACCTCTTTGCTGATGGCGCCAAGTTCGATCTGGGATTGAACGACCGCGTCCGCTCCCTCCTTGCTGACTTTCAGGTCTGCGGGCACTCTCTTCAGTTCGCTTACAAGCGCCTTCTCCAGAATGTCCGGGGAAATTTGTTCAAACTCCGAAACAAGCGAGTTTACGGCGCTTGCCGGATCTTTTTCTGTGCGGTCGCGGACGTCGCTCAGCACTTGCAGGAAAGCTTTCGCCGCCTCCCGGTTATTGTTTACCCAATCTGTTTTCGCCATGGCGACAAGGCCGACATATTCGTAGGGCGGATCGAACAGAATCCGGTAATCTCCGGATGCGACCATTTGCGAGACGGTGGGTTCGGCAACCATGCCTGCAACGACTTTGTTGCTTTCGAGTGCCGCAAGCATAGTCGCACCCGATCCGCCGCTTACGATCTGGACATCGCGGTCCGGATTCAAGTTTTCTTTTTCCAAAATCATTCTCAAGCCCGTATCGGACAGGCTTCCCGCTTTCGTTACTCCGATCGTCGTATTCTTCAAATCGCTCACTTTTTGATAGGGGGCGTCACTTTTCGTGACCAGCACGTAACTGAGACCGTTGTAGAGGGCGGCGTATGCTTTTACGTCCAATCCGTTTTTGCGCTGCCTCAGCACATGTTCGTACGAGCCCAAATTGATGTCGATACTGCCTCCCACCAGCGCCTGAACGGCATCGGCTCCGGAATTGAAGCATACTTTTTCCACCTTCAGTCCGGCATTGTCAAATGAACCGTCGTTGATCCCAACTAACGCCAAAAAGGGAGGCATGGCTCCGCAGACCAAACCAAGCCTGACGGTCGTCGGTTCCTTGGACGGTTCGGTGGACGTTTCCTTGGATGGTCCGTTGGACGGTCCGGTGGATGACTGACCGCCGGTCTGTGCCGATTCCCCGGCTTGCGTTTGCTGTCCGGATTCGGCTTGCGGCTGCGTTCCGGATCCTCCGGATCCTGTATTGCTCTGTCCGCAAGCAGTCAATAACAACGCAAATATCAAAAGCATGATAGCAGCATATTTGTATGTTTTCATATTCTCCTCCAAGTTGGTAAGTAGTCTGTTGTACTGTCGTCCGTTTATCTCCGACAAAACCTGTACATCTTCCGTTTGCTTGTGAATTTCCGTGAACTTGCAGATCTTTCATATGCCTGTGAATCTTCTGAAAGCCCGCAAATCTTCATCTTCCGTGAGTTTGTGAATCTTCCGTATGTCTGAATCTTCCGTGAGTTTGTCAATCTTCCGCATGGCTGTAAATCTTCTGTGAGCTTGTGAATTTTCCGTATGCCTGCTGAGCTTACTGTCGGGTTGTTTATTCCTTTTCGAAAGCATATGGAGCTTCCGCACAAATCCCACTTCCCGGTCAAGGGAAAACGGCAAACTTCATGACAACCTTAACAGCAATAGCGGCATGGCTTGTCAGGCATTCCTTGCTGGCCCCCCCGTTATCGTGATAGACATTATCCTTCAACATAAACATCCAACATAAACATCATCCTTCAACCGCTCAAATCTTGCCGGGCGCCAAGGATTCACCGGGACCCCCGTAGCCCCCTGAACCTCTATGCAATACTTGCCCTAAATACCCACTAAACATATTGGAATTAAACAAATTAAAAGTGGCACAACTCGCTTTTTCCGTCAACCCGATTATGAACAATCTGAACCACATAAAGAGTATGTTTTTTTCGTAAGTCAAATGTGTTTTTTCGTACGTGGATGGTTTTAGTAAAAATGTCACCTTCACTTTGCTGAATGCGCAGGTGATGACGCTCGAAAACGGTACCGCAGGAACGAAAACCAGCAAACGATCAGGCTTTAATGTTTCAAAACGAATGATTGGAGCACGAATGATTGGAGCGAAACCTGCGAAAATGCAGGCTTTAACGTGCGAAAACGGCCATTGGGAAGAAAAGCCTGCAAAAGTGCAGGAAATTTTATCATAAAATTCTGAAATCGACCGATTTGAAAAAAATAGGTGCATTTTCGCAGGCATTTCTCGTTTTAGGTTGCCAAAAGCAGGAAAAAGATGTAGATTCGCAGGTTTTTACAACAACACTGACAAAACAGTTACATAGAGACTGTCGATTCACTGTTGATCGTGCGAAAAATAGAAGGGTTTACGTGAATATTGCATTCCTAACACTCAAACATCTTGTTTTCCATTCCTTGATCCAACAAAAAATGTTAAGAGGTAAGGGATGGAAATCCAAAACTCGACAGAAGACAAATATTCACTTTCTGACGATTTTGCACAATAAATCGACAGTCTCACATATCCGCCTAATCCCCTTAGGGAAAGATGACATGGCAATACATTCTTGACAATGCAATATTCTTGCGTGAAGGACAGATAACATCCCCCCTCGCTGCAGCCCAATGGGAACAGCAGCTTATCGATCCGAATCCCGACAAAAGTTTCGGCGGAGTAAACCAGCGGAAATTTCATACTGCGGAAACCAGTTGAAAGTGACCGTATCACAGGATGATAACATGCGGATTTTTTCGTATTGACGGGTTCCGGGGGCAGGATTATAATGACTTTAACCCTATTCCCACTAAACAGATTTTTATTATTATTTTTGTATATAAACTCGGATTAAGGGGGGGTAAGCCATCATTTATAGAGAAGAATATAAAGAATTCAGTTTTGTCGAATTGCCGGTGCGCCATTTTGAAAAAGCACGCGCGTTTTATGAGCAGATCCTGGGGTTTTCGCTTTCCCACCTTGACGAAAAAAACAAATGGTGCTTGTACCATATACCGGGTTCTTCCACCGGTGTCGCCCTTTATAACCAGCCTGAACATGCCATCCCCCCTGCGGCCGATTCGATCCGTCTGGTAGTGCGGGTGGAGGATTTGGACAGGGTTCTGTCAACATTGGCGGAACGCGGAATTACGGTAGAACCTGTGCGCATACACAAAAACGAACATTTCCGGATCTCAGGCTTTACGGATCCGGACGGACACCTCTGGAGGGTATGGTCTGACATTCCGCCTGATCCGGACGAAGGTCAGACACTCATTCAGACGAACGGTAATCCATAAAACCATGAGGATCAGGCAGTAATTCCGTCGATCAGTTTAGCAATTCAACAATCAGTTTATTAATTCAGATGGAGACTGTCGATTCACTGTTGATGATGCAAAAATGTGCAGCTTTCCATGAAATGTTGCCTTCCTAAAACTCAAACATCTTGTTTTCCATTCCTTGATCCAACAAAAAATGAAAAGGTAAGGAATGGAAAGCCAAACTCGTCGGAAGGCAATCATTTCACTTACTACTCATTTTGCACAATAAATCGACACTCTCCAGATGATCGGTTAGCAAATTCAGGTGATCAGTTGGGCAATTCAGGCGATCAGACAGTATTTCCGATGATGAGTCAGCAGTGTAAAGATGACCGGACTGTAATGCAAACGATTAATCAATCGATCAGAAGATCAGTCAGCATTTCCAATGAGCAGACAGTATTTCAGACGATCAGTGGGCAATTCAGACGAACAGCTAGAATTTCAGAATCAGTTGACAATTCAGATGATCAGAAAATATTTCAGAATCAGTTGGCAATCAGATGATCAGACAGAAATCTCCAGTGGGACAGGAGGACACCCATGCAGCCAGGATTAAGAGAGTTTTTGCAAGATTTGGAACGAAACGGGGAACTCGTTACCGTCGAAAAAACGGTAAATCCGTTGCACGTGAACGCATTGCTTGCCGATTCGAAGAAAGCCGTCTGGTTGAAACATGTAGACGGTTATGACATGTCGGTTGTGGGGGGACTGGTCAGAGACCCTCACAAAGTGGCTTTGGCATTGAACTGCAAGCCGGAAGACATTCCGCGGAAACTGCTGGAAGCGAAAAACAATCCGATTCCGCCCGTTCTGGTTAAAGATGCCCCCTTGAAGGAAGTCATCATCCACGAGAAAGACGTCGATCTCACGCTGCTGCCGCAAATTATGCAGCATGAAAAAGACGGCGGTCCCTATACCGGATCCGGCATTCAATTTGCAAAACACGAAAAATGGGGACCTGATGCGGGCATGTACCGCCATATGTTCCGAACGCGGAATACGATGAATATCGATTTCAATTCGCCGAACGATATCCGGTTATATTATTCGGAAGCTTACGAGCGGGGCAAACCTCTCGAAATGGCTGTCGCTATCGGCACCCACCCGATCGAAATGCTTGCCGCCAGCACCAATTCCGCGACAGGTGTTTACGAGATGACGATTGCCGGCGCGCTTCGCGGGGAACCGGTGGAAATGATCAAATGCGAGACCATCGACGTCGAAGTTCCCGCCAATGCAGAAGTGGTGTTGGAGTGCGAAGTTTTGCCGACCGGATGGACGACCGATGAGGGGAGATACGGGGAATTCCACGGCATTGCGGGCGATGTCAAGAAAAATCCGGTGGTTCGGGTTAAAGCGATTACGCATCGAAAAGATGCGATCTGGCATTCCCTGGTCATGCCCTGGGAAGTGTACGGCCTGTGCGCGCCCAGCCTGGAAATGCAGGCGATCAACATCCTCGAGGTCGCCCGGCTCCGCCCCAAAGCTGTGCGGGCTCCGATCGGCGCATGCGGTTTCTTCGAAATCGTGGCATCCCTGCACAACGCGCGGCCCGGAGAAGGCAAAGCGGCGGTGCTGGCGCTCATGTCCCTGATGGGTGTAAAATTGGTGACCGTCGTAGACGACGACATCGACATTTACAACGATGACGAACTGCGCTGGGCCATCGCCTTGCGGGTCCAAGCCGACGAGGACGTTGTGATCGCCAAAAATTTGCAGGCGAAGCACATGGATCCGACGGTCAGGACGTGGGAACTGCCGAAAGGCCAACTGCCCACAACGGCCAAGATGGGAATCGACGCGACGATTCCGCCCGGCATTCCCAGAAGTATGTACGAGCGTTTGCAGTATTTCAATGCCGACAAGGTGAAATTAAAAGATTACTTATCTTGAGCAAAACCGGGAGGACATGATGAACACAGAGGAATTGGTTCGGCAAATGGAATCGTATATTTCGGAATCGCCCCGTTTTTTTGCGGACGTGCTCCGGCAGTTTGCCGATCGGCCATACCGTGACGTCCTGCTGGCATGGTCCGCGATCAGGGAAAAGGACATTTTGCGCCGTGACGAAGAGGGACGGTATGTCATCGATCATGTAAAAAACGGATAAATGAACGCATCCCAAACAAATAACGCATCCCGAGCCGCTCTTTGCCGGTAAGGGATGTTTTTGCTTTAAATCCGCCTTATGCAAGGCGATTCCGAAAACATTTTTTTCGCGTTTTCTCGGCCTTTTCTCGTTGTTTTCTCCGCGGGAATGGCGTACCCGCCCCGATCATCCCGATCGTTGGAAGCGAAAAGGCAGCATGGGAAGATGCCGAACGGTCCATGCTTGAAGGTACATGAAAGCACATGAAGGTGCATGAAGGTACATGAAGGTACCAAAAATCCGCCCATCATCCCTTGCACAAATGCCTGAACAAAGGGGATACCGGCCAAAAAAAACATCATCCATGCCTGCCTGCGGACTATCAGATCCTGCGGACAATCAGATCTGCGGAAAATTAGATCCTGAGGCTATCAAACCTGCATCTGCGGACAATCAGATCCGCAGATAATCAAATCTGCGGACTATCAGATCCTTTCGTGTAATCAAATCCTACTGACAATCAGATCCTTACAGGCAATCAAATCCGGCACATTTACCTGTCCCACATCTGTCTCAAGCAGCCATATCTGCGCAAACTTATCCGCCATCCTCTTTCTTTGGCCAAACAACCGGTTAAAAATCATCCAGCAAATAGGTTGTGCGGCGAGGTATAAGCGATTCGATCCATTGCGCAGTCCCCGCGGCACACTGCAGCCTGCCGATTGGTCTGAGCCAGCCGGCAGATTGATAACCAAGCAACAAGGAAGTCAGCGTCTGAATGGTGCAGCGCACGTCAACGTTCCGCTCTTCGGAATGGGGCAACGCTTCGATGTCGGCTTCGCGAGAGGAATTTTTTTCCTTCAGAGCAAGGCAATATTCCACATGATGCCGCAACGGGGCGCAAAAAGCGGATGATCCCGCATATGTTTGCATACGCGGGGTTCAGGGATGACGGGACGGGAGACAACGGCCCTTATTCAGCAAAGACCGCCCGATGGCGGCCTTTTCGCTGCAGTTATTTTTCTTTTCTGTGATTTCTTTCCAATGCCGGATTTAGCTTTTCTCCACAAAAATCCATTCCTCGGCCCAATTCCGGACTTCTTCCATCACAGGCGCCAAAGCTTTGCCTTTTTCTGTCAGGCTGTATTCTATGCGCACGGGGGTTTCCGGATACACGTCCCTTACAACGATCCCCGCCGCCTCCAACTCTTTAAACCGCTCGGCCAACATCCGGTCGCTCATTCCCGGAATCATGTCCGATATTTCCTTAAAACGTTTGGGACCGTCCATCAGCACATGGATAATCAGTCCGGTCCAACGTTTTCCTAACAATTCGAAAGCCGATTCGATTTTGGGGCATAGTCTGGGATGTTCCATATCCAATCATCTCCCTGGGAGTAACATTCACTTTTTATTTATTTTATCACAGTCGCCAAATAAAAGTGAGTTGAATACGACAGTCGGATTAGGATAGAAGAATACAGTGCGCTCCCGCGGTTAATTGTCAACGCCCCCGGCCTCTTCCCTTTTAGGCAGCAATTTGACATATTCGTCGGAAAAACTCATCAGGTTCATAATGTATTCGTAGTCCTTTCTGTAGTCATTATGATTGCCGACCGGTTCGAAAGTTTTCAGCGAAACGGCCGTGCCGTCGGCAAACGAATCGCCGGGTACGAACAATATATCATTATTGATAAAAGTGCCCGTCGGCATATAGTAACGGATGCCGATGATATTGTGCGTGGTATTCAATAAATCTTTCCCAAAATAAACAAAATTCTCTTTGCGCAAATCGATACCCAGCAAGTTGGCCAGCGTGGGCATAATATCCATTTGCCCCCCGACGTGGGTGAACGTCTTGCCTTCGCTTTGTCCGGGTACGCGGATGATCAGCGGAATGTTGTAACGGGTCAGCCGCGGGTGGTATTTCATTCCCAACGCCTTCTCAAGTTCCTCCGGATCGTTGTCTTGCGGCTGCAGGCCGAAATGGTCCCCGTAAATGACCAGCACGGTATCTTCCCATAACAGATTGGCTTTCAATTCCTCGATCAAAATGCCAACCGCGTAGTCGGCATAACGGACCGCCTGCAAATAATCGCCCAGCTGGGTTCCTTTCATGGATTCCGGCAACTCGAGAAACTGTTTCTCCTCCGGAATTTTGAACGGATGGTGGCCGGATACTGTCACAAATTGGGCATAGAAAGGCTTTCCGTTACTTTCCTGCCGCTCAGCCAAAACTTGGACACCCTGCCTGAACAACAACTCGTCGGATGTGCCAAATTCGTTGAAATGGTCGTTTTCAAAAAAAGGGTTGTCGTAATATCGGTCAAATCCCAGCGCCCCGTAAAGCTTGTCGCGATCCCAGAACTTGACGTCGTTCACATGAAAGGTGCTCGTTTCGTAATTTCGCTCCCGGAGCAACTTCGGGAGACTGGGAATATCCCGGTCGCCGTACGCGGTGGACATGGCGTTCTTCGCCGTAGGGTAAATGGATGTGTTGGAAATGAACTCGGCATCGGACGTGTTGCCCTGCCCGATTTGCTGGTAAACGTTCGGAAAATAAAACCCTTCGTCCGCCAGTTGATTGAGCACCGGCGTTACTTCTTGTCCCATAAGATGAAAGCGGACCGGAAAATTCTGAAAAGCTTCCAGCTGCACCACAATGACATTTTTGCCTTGCTGGGATGCAAAATAAGCGGGCGGATCCGCCGGATTTTGCATTGGAAAATACGGATCCGACGCTTTCAGTTCCCATATCGCTTCCTTCGCTTCTTCCAGGCTTGCGAAACGGTTCGACCGGTTTTCTTCCAAAGCGTTCCATGCGAAAGAAACCTGGTAATTGAAAAAACCGAGACGATCGGCGCGAATCAGTTCGTTGCCGGTAGATTCGGTCCGCATGAACGAAACTGCCGTCCATATGACCGCAGCCGCCCCCAGGATGGCGGAAAGCCGGATAGGCATTCTTCGGTAACCAAACCGCTTCCTTCTGACTTTTAGAAACACGAACAAAGCCAAAGCCGCCAAAAAATCGGCAAAAAAGATAAAATGGATCGGACGAAGCAAATCTTTGACCGAAGCGCCAATTTGCCACACCTGATTCAACTGGGCGAAAGCGGTATAAGTAACAATCGAACCGAAATGTTTGAAATAAAGGGCCGCGGCGAATAACGCCAAGGAAACGGCGGCGTTGACGACCCAATAAGCCGGCCATCGAAACCGTTTACGGGGAATCTCAAACAAAATAAAAAGCAACAAAATGCTGGACAAATCGGCCAAAACGTGCGGCATGCGGATTTCCCCGAACAAAAACAGCCGCAAAATCGACATCTTGCAAAACAATACTATCGAAAATACAACGAATGGACTTCGGAACCATCCGTTTATATTCGATTTCATTCCCTCTCCTCCGTCAGTCTGTCTTAAATTGCATGGAAAAACCGCCTTTTTACCGGGCGGTCTGTACCTTAAAATGCGCTACACGGATGGGTCCCGTTCGTTCATTGTTCCAAAACTTTTTCCACTTCCGCCATCGCGGGCAGCGATGGAATGGCGCCGCGTCCGGTTGTTGCAAGCGCTCCGACGCAATTGGCGAAACGGAATACGTCTTTGGCGAATTCCCCGTCCGAACAGCGGTCCTCGATCTCGGCCGCTTGCAGATGCAAGGCCGCCAGCCTGTAAAGCATTCCCCCCACAAAGGCGTCGCCCGCGCCGGTCGTGTCAACGGCCCGAACCCGAATTCCCGGGACATGAAAATCCGCCCTCCGTGTCACGACACGGCATCCTTGGGCTCCCATGGTCACAACGATGATGCGCGGCCCGTATTCCAATAATTGCCTTGCTCCGGCGTGAACATCCTTGCCCGAGAGAAAAACCGCTTCCTCTTCGCTCACTTTGACCACGTCGGCCAACGGCATGGCCTCCAATATTTCCCGCTTCGCGCGTTCCTCGCCGGGCCATAGCGGCAAACGCACATTCGGATCGAACGAGATCAACGCCCCGTGTTCCCGCGCCCGCCGCGCTGTCTCCAGCGTCGCCGTCCGGCACGGCTCGTTGGCGAGCGAAACCGAACCGAAGTGGAACACGGCCGCATCCCGAATCCACTCCTCGCGGATTTCACCGGCGCGCAGCAAAATATCCGCCGACGGTTCACGATAAAACAAAAAATCGCGTTCGCCGTCTGCCCTCAGGGAAACGAAAGCGAGACAGGTGCGTGCCTCATCCGTTTCAATCAGCGCCGCTTCGACGCCAACCGCTTCCAAAGTGCCACGCAAATATTCACCGAACGCATCACGGCCTACCTTGCCGATAAACCGCGACTTTCCGCCAAGTTTGGCGACCGCGGCGGCAACGTTGGCCGGAGCGCCGCCTGCGGCCCGTTGAAATCCTTCCACTTGGGACAGCGGCAGACCATTTGTTTGCGGCACAAAGTCGATCAGCAATTCCCCCAAGCTGACAATCGTGCGGTTCGATACGGCCATCTTCCTTCTTCCCTCTCCTCTTCTGCCAATCTTCCGGCAACATGACTCCCTGTTCCTTATCCGAATCGGGTTCGTTGCCCGTCCCCTGTTTGCGCGATTTTTACGCGATTCTGTTTGCGCCTCTTTTTATGCGAATACCACCGTCTTATTCTGGTGGACAATAATCCTGTCGTCGATATGCCACGAAACCGCGCGGGCAAGAACGATGCGTTCGATGTGGCGGCCAATGCGCTTCAGGTCGTCCACGTTGTCCCGGTGACTGACCCGCTGCACATCCTGCTCGATAATCGGTCCGCCGTCGAGTTCTTCCGTCACATAATGCGCGGTGGCCCCGATAATTTTCACCCCTCGATTGTAGGCCTGGGCATACGGCTTCCCTCCGACGAACGCCGGCAAGAACGAATGGTGAATATTGATAATGCGGTTCCGGTAATGTTCGATAAAGTACGGCGAGATGATCTGCATATAGCGGGCGAGGATGACCGTATCCACTTTGCCGTCAAGCAGTTCCAACTGCCGTTGTTCCGCCTCCCGCTTCGTATCCGCAGTCACCGGAATATGGAAATACGGAATGCCGAACGAATCGGCCACCGGCTTCAAATCAGGATGATTGCTGATCACCATCGCGATGTCGGCGTGAAGATCGCCGGCCTGCCACTGCCACAACAGCTCAAGCAAACAGTGGTCTTCTTTCGACACGAAAATCGCCAGACGTTTTTTTTGAGCCGCCCGGAACAGTTCCCAATTCATTCCGAACTTTTCGGAAATCCCCGCAAACTTTTGCCGTAGTTCGGCTTCCTGTTTCTCCAAATCCGGCAGGTCAAACTCTATGCGGATAAAAAACATGCCTCCCTGCGGGTCCATCGTATATTGATCCGATTGAACGATATTGGCCCCTTGTTCATACAAAAATTGCGATACGGCAGCGACAATTCCCGGCTGATCGGGGCAGGAAATCAGCATGCGGGCGCGGTTGCGGTGCCGCTCCGCCCATTTTTGTTTTGCCTGTTTCGTGTTCTGGTCCAAATTTCTTCACTCCTAAACATCATACAACGATTCGTTCATAAAAGTGCACGTTTCCCTTCGGGCGGATCAAAGATCTACCTTCTGGCTTCCTTGCCTGCAAACCAGGCGGTCAAACGGTGGTTGATCTGCTCCTCGCTCAAGTCGGGGAACAGCCTGCTTTCGGTCACCATATCGAACAGCCGCTCCATCGGTTCGCGCTTGTCGTCTTTTTTCGCTTTCGCATCCTGTTTTAATTTCATCCAGGTTTCGACGATAAAATTCCGATGGTGGATGTCCTGTTTTCCGAAATAATGATCCAAACGCTCCACGTCTTCAAAAAATTCCCCGCCGAAACGCTTTTCCGCATCGCCGCGCAGCAAAGCGATTTCCGCCTCGTACATCGGACGCAGGGAATTCGGATCTTTGCCGATCCAGGGCGTTTCCAGGATCATCGGCAAATGTTTCAATTGGTCGTGATGAACGATCCGCTTCATCGCCTGAAAACCGATAAGCCCGGAACCGATCGGGGCATGGCGGTCTTTTGCGGCTCCGCGCATATTTTTGCTGTCGTTCAGATGAATGACGGCCAGCCTGTCCAACCCGATGATCCGGTCGAACTCGGCAAGCACGTCGTCGAACCCGTCAACGACATCATAGCCGGCATCGTGCATGTGGCAAGTGTCCATGCACACGGTAAGCCGACGGTGGTCATCCACCTTCTCGATAATCGCAGCGATCTCTTCGAAAGTGCGGCCGATCTCGGAACCTTTGCCCGCCATCGTCTCCAGGGCGATATTTACGTTGGTGTCTTTCGTACCCGCAAGCACTTCATTTAATCCTTCCGCGATCCGGCGGATTCCGTACTCCGGATCTTTATCCGTATAGGCTCCGGGGTGCAGCACAATATTGCTTACTCCAAGATAATCGGTCCGGCGGATTTCATCCTGCAAAAACCGGACGGCCAGTTCGAACGTGTCCTGTTTATAAGAGCCGAGATTGATAATGTACGGGGCATGGACGACGATTTCGGTAATCCCGTGTTGCTTCATCAGTTCCTTGCCTTCTTCGACGAACTGTTCTTCAATCGGTTTGCGGCGGGTATTTTGCGGGGCGCCCGTATAGATCATGAACGTGCTGGATCCGTAAGAAACCGCTTCTTCGGCGGCGTTCAGCAAACCTTTATTGGAAAAAGAAACATGAGAGCCAATTTTCAACAACATGATCATCCCCTTCATTGTTTTTTATTCTACTCCAATTCTCCCCGTTGTCCAATACCTTGGGCCGAATTCGTGTCGCAGCCTCGGGAAATTTAAGATATAATATTTATGGAAGAAATGGAAGTGCAGCCGTGTCCGGCAATGCCGAGAAGGTTTGAAGTTGCGTTTACGGTTCGGCAATTCCCTCGCATTTGCCTCCTTTGCATCCTTTAAATATTTAAATCTTTGTCAATGTTTAAACCTTTGTCGGAAAACGTGTCTGTCGATGAGGAGGATGGGAAAAATGAACAATCCCGGTATGTTCTGGATTGTTTTTATATGGGGGATGATCATGATTTCTTTTATGGCGGTCGGCGGTTTTTTCATGTTCCGGAAATTTCTCAAAGTGATGCCGCTTAAGGATGGTAAATCGAAGCTCGATTGGCAAAACTATTATGTGGAATCGTCGCGTCATTTGTGGACGGATCAATCCAAAGCTTTTCTCGATCTGCTGGTCCAACCCGTACCTTCCCCATTTCGCGACATGGCCAAACATGCGATTGCGGCCAAGATCGGCCAGATTGCGCTGGAAGAGAAGGCAAGCGAAATCACCACGGAGCATTGCCTGAAAGGATACATCCTCGCCACTCCGAAACGGGATCATAAGGCGCTTGTCGCCTTTCTGAAAAAACATCATATCGATTTCAGCCGATACGAACATTTATTAAAGTCTTAAAAAAAAGGAGACGATTGTTGACATGGAAGACGAAAACCGCGATCTCCGGAACAACGCCCCTCCGGATGCCCCGGACAGCGGCGGGAAGGATCACCGGCCGGACGACCGCTACGGGCCGCCCTTTCGTGACGGCAGAGGGAGGGATGATGCGAAACCGAAACATTCCGGTCTCGGCATCGCTTCTTTCATATTGTCTCTCGTCATGTTCGCAGCCTTCATTGCGGTCATGGCCTTCCTGACCTTCATCACCGTTGAAACCACCGACGGAATGATCGGCGTGCCCAATCCCGAAGATCTGGCCGCCGCTTTGGCGGCAAATCCGCTGTTGATCCTGTCCGGATTGTTCATGATGGGGATCGCGGTCGGATTGATGATCGGGCTCGTGCTCGGTATCATCGGTCTGTTTCAGTCGGGCCGCAACAAAATTTTTGCGATATTGGGCACGATATTGAACGGTTTTGGACTATTTTTTTATATTATACTATTTGCCGCAGGGCTCATGATGGGGTAAGATACATCTGGAGGACCGGCAGTCCGAGTCCCTGCCGCTGAACATGTTCAGGAGAAAGGATGAAGCAGAATGAGCAAAAACGACGGCATGAATTATGCGCCCCAAGGGAAACCGAAACCGGTCGTCGGCAAAGGGGAATTTCAATTCGCGGCCATCAGTCTGGAGCACGGCCATATTTACGGGATGTGCAACGGCCTGATTGAAGCGGGAGCCGAATTAAAATGGGTATACGACCCCGATCCGGCGAAAGTCGAGGCTTTCCGCAAGAGATATCCGCAAGTGCAGGTTGCCGAAAGCGAGGATCAAATCTTAAACGATCCTTCGGTCCGTCTGGTCGCCGGCGCGGCCATCCCGTCGGAACGTTGCGATCTTGGTTTGCGCGTCATGGATCACGGCAAAGATTACTTTACGGACAAAACTCCGTTCACTACCCTGGAACAACTGGCGCGGGCACGTGAGAAAACCGCAAAAACCGGCCTCAAGTACATGGTATACTACAGCGAAAGGCTTCATGTGGAAAGTGCCGTATATGCCGGACAGCTGATCCAGGAAGGCGCCATCGGACGCGTCGTGCAGGTCATTGGCATGGGACCGCACCGGATCAACGCTCCCACCCGGCCCGAATGGTTTTTCAAGAAGGAAAAATACGGCGGCATTTTGTGCGACATCGGCAGCCATCAAATTGAGCAGTTTTTATTCTTTTCCGGCGCCAAAGATGCGAAGGTGCTACATAGCAAAGTGGCCAATTATAAGCATAAACAATATCCGGAACTGGAAGATTTCGGGGATGCGACGCTGGTGGCGGACAACGGGGCAACCAACTATTTCCGCGTAGACTGGCTGACCCCGGACGGGCTCGGCACATGGGGCGACGGCCGAACGTTCATTCTCGGCACGGACGGCTATATCGAACTCCGCAAGTATATTGACGTTGCCCGCGACCAGCAGGGCGACCATCTGTACCTTGTCAACCACGAAGGCGAGCGCCATTTCTCCCTTCATGGCCAGGTCGGATACCCGTTCTTTGGCCAATTGATTCTCGATTGCCTAAACCGCACCGAAAACGCCATGACGCAGGAGCATGCGTTCAAAGCGGCAGAGCTGTGCCTGATCGCGCAACAACAAGCGGTACGCGTCGAATAAGCGGACGAAGCGGACGCGGGCCGATGACCGCTTGCATAAGCAAGAAGCCCCGGTTCCATTGGGCTGCGGAACCGGAGGCTTCTTTTTTCATGCCGAATCCTTTGAATTCATACCGAATCCGGTTGAAGGAGGCGGCAAAACTTGCCGAACGCTTCGTCCCAAATGGCGGATTCCTGCGGTTCGTAGGTTTGCACCGGGAAGCTTCGGCGCACAAGACTGCGCGCTTCTTCCAGTCCGGACAGTTCTCCCAACGTCATGTACTGCACCAGCACATTGCCGATGGAACTGGCCTCGACCGGTCCCGCCCATACCGGCCTGCCGATCGCGTTGGCGGTAAACCGGCACAACAGTTTATTTTGAATTCCGCCGCCCAACATATGCAAGCCGCTGTACGCTTTGCCGGTCAACTGCTCCGTCCGTTCCAGCACATAGCGGTACTTCAACGCCAGGCTTTCGATGATGCAGCGCACGATGCCTCCCGGCGAATCCGGAACGTTCTGGCCGGTGCGTTCGCAATAACTGCGGATCGCATTCGGCATGTGCTCGGGATTTAAAAACGCCGGATCGTCCGGATCGATCAAAGCCCGGAAGGCGGGTTCCCGTTCCGCAAGCGATACCAGATCGGCGAACGAATAGGACTGTCCTTCCTTCACCCAGGCATGACGGCACTCCTGCAACAGCCACAACCCCATAATATTTTTTAACAGGCGGAAGGTGCCGCCGACGCCGCCTTCATTCGTAAAGTTCCATTCCAGCGCTTGCGGGCTCAGCACGGGCTCTTGCACCTCCGTTCCGAGCAGCGACCAGGTGCCGCAAATCAGATAGGCGAAATCATGCTGCTCCGCGGGAACGGCGACGACGGCGGAAGCCGTATCGTGCTCGCCGACCGCGATAACCGGAAAAGCGGAGACGCCGAGTTCCCGGCTCACGGAAGCGGACAACGGCCCGATGACCGTGCCCGGATTCACGGGCGGAGTGAACGGATGCGCCGGAATCCCGAGGCGCCCGAGAAGATCGGTATCCCATGTTTTCGCAACCGGATTGAAAACTTGCGTTGTCGTGGCATTCGTAAATTCGCACTTTTTCTCCCCGGTGAGAAAGTACCTCAGCAAATCGGGAATCATCAGGAATGTTTCCGCTTCGCGCAATGCGGTGGCATCGCGCTCCTTCATCGCCGCGAGATGATACAACGTATTGATTTGCATGAATTGAATGCCGGTCCGCCGAAAAATTTCTTCGCGGGGCACGATGGAGAACACGCGCTCCATCATGCCGTCCGTCTGGTGATCGCGGTAATGGTAAGGATTGCCAAGCAATTCCCCGTTGCGGTCCAGAAAACCGAAATCGACGGCCCAGGAATCGATCGCCATGCTGCCGAGGCGGGAATAACCTTTATGCTTGGCCTGTAAAATGCCTTGTTTCAATTCGTGCAACAGCCGCAAAATGTCCCAGTGAAAATGGCCGCCCGCTTGCACCGGATCGTTCGGAAACCGGTGAATTTCCTCCATTTCCAGCCGATCGCCGCGAATATCGGCGATAATCGCCCGGCCGCTGCCGGCCCCCAGGTCGAAAGCGAGAACCGTCACCAGCTGGCACCGCCTTTACCGCGGGAAAGTATGCTCTCGCCGTATCCGCTCTTCAAATACGCTTCCATCGGGTCGACCGGAAGGCCCATCTCTTCGCGGACGACGGCCAGAAGGGGCGTCACGTCGAATTCGAACGCCTTGCGCACCGCATTTTCCGCGGCAAGCACGTCCTGTTTCTCCTGCGCTTCGCGCACTTCGTCCATGTTAACCAGCAACGCCTTGGCATATTGGGTTTGCACGTTCAGCACCGAACGGATCATCGCCGGAATTTTCGGTTCGATATTGTGGCTTTGGTCGATCATATAGGCGATATTTTCCGCTGTCCGGCGGATCCCTTCATTGGAATCGGTGCTCGCTTCGAGAATCTGATAGAAAATAAGGAACAATTCGTACGGGTTCGTCGTGCCGACGATCAGGTCGTCGTCCGCATACTTGCGGCTGTTGAAATGGAAGCCGCCCAATTTTTGCTCGTCGAGCAAATAAGCCACGATATGTTCCACGTTCGTTCCTTGCGGATGGTGGCCGGTATCGACCAGCACCTGAGCCTGTTCCCCAAGCTGGTTGGCCAGGTTGAACGCCATGCCCCAATCCGCCAGATCGGTATGATAAAATCCCGGTTCGAAGAACTTGTATTCGATCAGCATACGCATATCCGGATCGAGGCTTTTATACATTTCTTCAAGCGCTTCCCGCATCCAATTTTTGCGTTTGCGAATGTCGGCCTGTCCGGGATAATTGGTGCCGTCGGCAAACCACAGGCTGAGAATTTTCGATCCGACCGTCCTGGCGATGTCCACGCATTCCAGCAGGTGGTCGACCGCTTTGCGGCGTACGGCGGGATCCGAGTTGGTCACGCTGCCCAGCATGTATTCGTCTTCCTGGAACAAATTCGGGTTAATCGCCCCGATCGTCAACCCAAGATTTTCCGCATGGCGTTTCAGTTTGTCGTAATCGTCCACTTTATCCCACGGAATATGCAGGGCGACGGAAGGACAAATGCCGGTATACTTGTGAACTTGCGCGGCATCGTCCAACTTTTCGAACGGATCGCGGGGTACGCCGACTTTTTTGAACACTTTGAAGCGGGTGCCGGAATCCCCGTAACCCCAGGACGGGGTTTCCACGCGGAACGATTTGATTTTTTCCTTCACCTGCTCGAGATTAATTCCGCGGTCTTTTTGCATTTCTTCAAATATAACGTATGCACGATCATACATGGTCGGTTAGCCTCCTTTTTCTTCTTCTCAAAAAAATGCGGCGACGGAATCGGCCACGGATGGCCTGGCCGGACTTCCATGCCGGATCCTGTTGTCCGGCCAGATCGCCCAATCTTGAACCGGATAGCGGCCGGCTCACCGATGGGCATTACTTGACCGGGTAACCGATCGCGGTCATCAAGGTGTTGGCGGGTTGTGTGGCATCAAGACGGCTGTATTGCACAAGTACGGGCACGTTGCTTTCGACCTCGAGCGCATAAGGAACGCCTACCGGAATCCCTTCCCCGCCGGAGCGGAGCGTGCTGGTGCGAATATGGCGCGTTCTGCGTCCCGGCACGACTTCACGGATGTTCTCCAGGGGAGGACGATCCTCGAAGTAAACCGTCATCTTCAGTTCGGCATCCTCTTCCGTGCAATTCAGCACACAAATCGACTCGTGGCTTTCCAGTTCTCCCGAACTGGTCGGAGGGATGTAACCGTCGGCAATAAGCCACAACGTATGTCCTTTTACAGGGGCACTCATGACTAACAACTCCTTTTTTATTTGGTAATTTATTATCTTGTAAACGCCGCCGCGACACCGCCGTCTACGGTGATCATGCAGCCGGTCGTCTTGGCAGCCGCAGACGATGAGAGAAACGCGACCGCTTCGGCGATATCCTGAGGAAATACATTGACGAGCAACACAGTGCGTTTGCGGTAATATTCTTCCAATTCCTCAGGCTTGATGCCGTAAGCTGCCGCCCGTTCATTCCGCCATGCGGAATTCCAGATCGCGGATCCTTGCAAAACGGCGTCCGGCAGAACAGAATTGACCCGAATGCCGTATTCTCCCCCTTCGGCCGCAATGCAGCGGGCGAGATGCACTTCGGCCGCTTTGGCCGTACTGTAGGCGGAAGCGTTTTTGCCGGCGTAAATCGAGTTTTTCGAGCCGATAAATACCATGCTGCCGCCGATCCGCTGGGTTTTCATCAGCTTGAACGCTTCGCGCGCAACCAGGAAATATCCTGTGGCGAGAACATTGATATTCAGTTCCCATTCCTTGAGCGAAGTCTCGTCAAACGGGCTGGATGTGGCCAGGCCGGCATTGTTGACGAGAATATCCACCCCGCCGTAGGTCAGGACCGCTTGCCGGAACGCTTCTTCAACGTCGGCTTCCTTGGTCACGTCCATTCTTACCGCCAGGGCGCGTCCTTCGCCATATTGGGCGTTCAGCTCGTCAGCGAGCTTCCGGGCCCCTTCGATATTCAGATCGGCCAATACGACGTGCGCGCCGTCTTTCAATAAACGCCGGGCCGTAGCGCTCCCGATGCCGCCGGCGCCCCCGGTAATCAGGGCGACTTGCCGGGAGAATTCCGCCTCCGGCGGAGCCAATGTCAGTTTATAAAGCTCGAGCGGCCAGTATTCCACGTCATACGATTCTTTTTCGTTCAGCGACACGAACTGTCCCAGCGTCGTCGCACCGCGCATAACCGCGATCGCCCGGTGGTACAAATCTCCGCTCACTTTGGCCATCGCCAGGCTTTTTCCGGTGTTGAACATGCCGACTCCGGGAACGAGGATGACGCGCGGCGAAGTTTCCCCGATGACGTCCCCTTCGTTTTTGTTCCGTTCAAAATATTGGACATATTGCTCCTGGAACGCGGCGACGCCGGACTTGATGCGTTCGATCAGCGTCTCCACGTCGCCGGATGCGGGATCCCAATCGATAAAGAGCGGCGTCCGTTTGGTATGCACCAAATGGTCCGGGCAAGCCGCGCCGATTTGGGACAGACGGGGCGCATCTTTGGAAGCGACGAATTGCAACACCGGTTCGCTGTCGTCGTAAGACAAAATCATTTTTTTGTTTTTGCTGACAGCCCCGCGCAGAATCGGCATAATGCGCGCCGCGATGTCGCGCCGCTGTTCCGCAGGCAACGTCGCGTATTTCCGGCCTCCGAACAGCGTTCCTTCCTTCACTCTGGCTTCGATGTACGCTTCCGCTTCATTGATAATCGAGATCGTTTTATGGTAGCACTCCTCCGAGGTATCGCCCCAGGTGACCAGACCGTGCTTTTCCATCAGCACCAGTTCCGCCTTCGGATTGTTGCGTACCCCTTCGGCGATCATTTTGGACAAGGTGAACCCGGGCCTTACATAAGGCACCCAGACATAGCGGTCGCCGTAAATTTCATCGGCAATTTGCTTCCCGTTGTCCGCGCAGCAAATGCTGATAATCGCATCCGGATGCGTATGGTCCACATGCTTGAACGGCAAGAAAGCGTGGAGCAGCGTTTCGATCGACATCCGCGGATGTTTGCTGTCGATCATGCAATGAGTCAGATAGGCAACCATTTCTTCATCGGTCATCGACTCGCGCTCGATTAACGGGCGAATGTCATCCATCCTGAGTCCGGTGAAGTGCTGGGCTTTCATCGTTGCCAGGTCGGAACCGCTGCCCTTGACCCACATGACTTCGATTTCCCTGCCGCGGAAATCGGTCACCGTCGTTTTGGCGGACGTATTGCCTCCGCCCCAGTTGGCGATGGAACGGTCCGAACCGAGCAGGTTGGAGCGGTAAACGAGTTCATCCAAAGCGGATTGCAGTTGGCCCGCTTTGCTTCGATCCCACAAATTTTTTGGCATGAAACATTCCTCCTGTTGTTTGGTGGTCATCTTTCCAAATTTGCTTTTTGGCCCGAAAGCGGCGGAATCCGCGGCGGATTCGGCGGGCGGAATCCATCTTCGATAGGAATCAATCTTCGATAATGATGGCGACCACTTTGCCGGGGCCGTGTATGCCGATCGTCAGATCGTTTTCAATATCGGCGCTGCGGCTCGGACCGGTAATGATATTCACCGACGACGGAATATTCCGCACGGATCCATACCGCTCTTTCATCAGCGCGAACGCCTCCCCCATCCTGGCGACGATCTGGCTTCTCTCAAACACCGCCACCAGCACATCCGTCACCAGGCTGACCGAACGGCCGTGGCCGGGATCGGCGAACAGGACGAGCGATCCGGTATTGGCAATGACCGCCTCCGGCCAGACGATGCCCATCTGGCACTGTTCAACCGCCTGCAGCAAAGGCTCGCGCCGCGCCCATTTGCCCGGCGCCGGCGCCCCGTTTTCATCGGTCGCCGTCAACCTCGGCGTGAACGGCCGGCCGCTGTCATGCGCCGCGCCGTCCTTGCGCCAAACGACGACCTCCAGCCCTTGCCCGCGAAGCTTTCCGTCGAGGTCAAGCGCGTTCAGCCGCTTCTCGTCCCACCGGGCAATGCGGGTAACCCCGAATTCCTGCGCCAGTTCGCCCACGTACGCGGAAACGGCCTGCGACGCTTCGTCCCGCCGGACGCGTTTCATCCGGCCTGTCAGTGCGCTCCAGTTTTCCGCGAACAGCCTGAAGCGTTCTTCTTCCGTGAGCTTCAACGAGGCTGCGTGCGGAGGCACCCCGATTTCGTTTCGGACCGGCGCCGCGGAAAGCGGCTCTTTCCTTCCAAGACGGGAAGCGATGTTGCGGATAAATGCCTCGCGGCCGTGCATCGATCCTTTACTCATGCCGCTCCCTCCTCTCGCCCGCCGGCGCGCCGGATCCCGAACCGTCCTGCCGCAGCTCCTGCTGAAGCTTGGCCCAGCGTTCCCGGAACGACAGCTTCGGCTTCATCGGAAAATACCGCGACTGCGTCCAACCGTCGGCCGGCTTCGGCATCCGGCGGATCACGCCTTCCTTCACCAGCGACTTTTGCAAATAATACGCCGACTTGGTCGCCATTTTATACAGCTTCACATTTCCGAAAGCCGTCCGGTAAGTGCGGAAGGCGATCCGTTCCGGCAGCGGCGTCAGCTTCATTTTCACCCGCCGGTGGCGCAAATGAACCAGCATGTCATGCAGCGGAATTTTTACCGGACACGCCTCGTAACATGCCCCGCACAAGCTGGAAGCATAGGCGAGTTCCCCCGCTTCTTTCATGTCCTGGTGCAACAGCGGGGTCAGCACGGCGCCGATGGGGCCGCTGTATACCGATCCGTAAGTGTGCCCGCCTATGTGGCGGTAAACCGGACAGGCATTCAGGCAGGCCGCGCAGCGGATGCAGTGCAGCACTTCCTGAAACAGCGGATCGCCAAGCTGGGCGGACCGGCCGTTATCGAGGATGATCACGTGAAATTCTTCCGGCCCGTCGAGATCATGCGGGCGGCGCGGACCGGTAAGGAATGAGGTGTAAACGGTCAGCTTCTGCCCCGTGGCGCTGCGGGCCAGCAAGTTCAACATCACCTCGACATCCTCGAATGTCGGCACCAGCCGCTCCATGCCCATGACGACGACCTGCACTTTCGGTATCGTGGATACCATCCGGCCGTTTCCTTCGTTGGAAACCACGGTGACCGTTCCGGACTCGGCAATGCCGAAATTGCAACCGGTCATGCCGATGTCGGCTTCCAGAAATATGTTCCGCAGCTGTTCCCGGGCGTAGGCCGCCAGCATTTTCGTTTCCGGTTCGAACGGTTTTCCGGAATGCTCACTGAACAGGTCGGCAATCTGCCGCTTGTTCTTGTGGATCGCCGGAATAATGAGATGCGAAGGCGTCTCCCCGGCCAACTGCAGGATGTATTCGCCAAGGTCGGTTTCCACGGCTTTGATTCCCCGTTCCGCCAAATGCCGGTTTAAGTGAATCTCTTCGGAAACCATCGATTTTCCCTTCGCAACCAGCTTGGCCTGATGTTTGTCGCAGATCCCGAGAAACGTCCGCACCGCTTCATCGGCTGTCCGGCAAAAATGCACATGTCCTCCGGCTTGCACGACATTTTCGGCAAACTGGTTCAAGTAATAATCGAGATGACGGATCGTATGCTCGCGAATCGCCCGGCCCCGTTCACGCCATCGTTCCCATTCGCCGAGTTCCGCCATGGCGTTTAACTTGCCGTTTTTCAGCCTGTCCGTCGTAAAGGCGACCGCCTTGCGAAGAAAGTCGTCGGATAGCGCTTTCTTCGCCCGTTTTTTCAAACCGCTTCCAATCGCTTCTTCTTCATGCCCTGTTTGGCTCAGTTGCTCTGTCACGATTGCGGATCCCCTCCTCCAACAGCTGTGCCAGATGCAGCACCCGGATATTTCGGCCTTCCTTTTGCAACCGGCCCTGAATGTTCATCAGGCATCCCATATCGGTGCCGACCAGCACTTCAGCGTTCGTTTCCGACACATGATGCGCCTTTTCGGCGACCATCGCCTCCGACATATCGGGCATCTTCACCGAGAACGTTCCGCCAAAGCCGCAGCAATCTTCTTTTTTGTTCAGCTCGATCAATTCGATTCCTTCGATTTGCTTCAGCAATTGCATCGGTTCTTCACGGACGCCGAGAAGACGCGCCGCATGGCAAGACGGATGGTATGTGACGCTGTGCGGGAATGTGGCCCGGATATTGTCCGTTCCCAAAACATGAACGATAAATTGCGAAAATTCGTAAGTTTTGTTGGCGAACGCTTCCGCCCGCTCTCTCCATTGCGGTTCATCCCGGAACAAATAAGGATAGTAGTGGTGAATCATGCCGACGCATGAGCCGGACGGGGAGACGACGTATTCGCTCTGTTCAAAAGCGCGGATCATATTGCGGGCCACTTCCCTCGCCTCATCCTGATATCCGCTGTTGAAAGCCGGCTGGCCGCAGCACGTTTGCCGCTCCGGGAAATCGACCTCGCATCCGAATCGATGAAGCAGTCTGGCCACGCTTTCACCTACTTCGGGAAACAACTGGTCCGCCAAACAAGTGATGAATAATGAAACTTTCAAACTGTTCACCCGCTTTTCTTTCAAATAGATTGGCCTGACGTCTGCCATGAAGCAAGTCAATCGACAAGCACGACTTCCGGCACTTTTTCCCGCAGTTTTTCCAGAAACCCGGCGTCAATGCCGCCATCGGTAATGACCGCATGCACCTGGTCCAGCGTCCCCAACTGGGCGAACGCCTGGGTTCCGAATTTGCTGGAATCGGCCAGCAGCACCACCCGGTCAGCAACCTGCATCATTTTCGCTTTCAATGAAGCGTGTTGCTCGTTAGAATCGCTGAGCCCCCATTCCAGATGCACGCCCCGGCAAGAAAAAAACGTTTTGTCCACCCGGTAATTGTCAAGCGACCGCTCCGCCAGCGGCCCGACGTAAGACATCGATTTGCGGTGCAACGCCCCGCCGATGGAAATCACTTGCACGCGCTCTTTGCCGGCAAGTTCCAACGCTACCTTGATCGAATTCGTGACGACAGTCAGTTCGATATTCGGCAGGATGGAAGCCGTGTACCACGCGGTCGAACTCGCATCCAACAAAATGCGGTCGCCGGGCTGGATATATTTTACCGCTTCGCGGGCGATTTGACGCTTTTGTTCCGCGTTTGTGATCTCCCGTTCGGCAAAAGGCAACTCCTGCGTATCTTCCTCGATCCGCACAGCCCCTCCGTGACTGCGCCGCAGCTTCCCTTCGTTTTCCAGCCGGTCAAGGTCGCGGCGGATCGTTTCTTCCGTCACATTGCAAAGCCGGCTGAGTTCGGCCACACGGATACTGCCGCGCTGGTTCACGAGTTCCAGTATTTTTTTATATCTTTCCGCAACGAGCATGGCCTGCTCTCCTTTAAACATAGTTGAACATGAGACACAGTGGTACATTAAACATAGTTGTATAATTTAACATATTTGTACATTTTTGTACATTAAATATAGCTGTACATTAAATATAGTTGTACGTTAAATATAGCTGTACATTAAATATAGTTGTACGTTAAATATAGCTGTACATTAAACGTAGTTGCACGTTAAACACAGTTACGTTAGACATCGTTGAACATTTGAATGTTTTCCGGTGTGAAGTGTTTGCATCCCCGAAATTTGTCGTATGTTCTATCGTGTGTTCTATTGCGCGTTTTGCCGGTTCTTTCCCGTGTGTGTTGTTGCACGTTTGATTTTTGTTTTTATTTGTTTCTTTTTATTTGTTTTTATATTAGCACACTTTTGACGTTTTGAATACTATTGTTTTAAAAATTCCCGACTTCCCCTTCTCTTCATCGGCCTATTCCATCGCCGCCCGGGCGGCGATCGGCGGATTCGGCTTTTCCGGACGCAACAGACTTGTGCTATAATTGATCCGAAACACGCTTCATATCCTTGAAGCCGGATGTTTGCAAAACCGACAGACAGCCCGAGAGGAGGAAAACTGTGGAAAAAAGAAAGTATGGCTCTACGGATATGGAAGTAAGCATTCTGGGATTTGGCGGGGCGGAAATCGGATTTCACGACGTGTCGTTGCAAACGGAGGAACGGCTATTGAACAGCGCGTTGGATGCCGGATTGAATGTCATCGATACCGCGGAATGTTACCGGACGAGCGAAGAATTGATCGGACAAGCCGTTTCCCATCGCCGCGGCGACTTTTATTTGTTTACCAAATGCGGCCATGCAAGCGGTTTCGATCTTCCGGACTGGGATCCGAAAATGCTGGAACAAAGCATAGACCGCAGCCTGAAAAGGCTGAAAACAGACTATGTCGATATCATTCACCTTCATAGCTGTTCAGAGGAAGTGCTGCGCCGCGGCGAAGTGATTGAAGTTCTGCAACGGGCGCGGGATGCCGGCAAGACGCGTTACATCGGTTACAGCGGCGACGGTCGGGCGGCGCTGTACGCCGTTCAATGCGGGGCGTTTGATTCGCTGCAAACGTCAATAAACATCGCCGATCAGGAAGCGATCCGGCTGACGCTGCCCGAAGCGCAAAAACGCGGCATCGGCGTCATCGCCAAACGCCCGATTGCCAATGCCGCCTGGTTGCACCGGTCCAAACCGGACGACAAATATCTCCACACCTATTGGGAACGGCTTCAAAAACTTGACTATCCGTTTCTTGGAGAGGACGCGGAAACCTCCGTGGGGACCGCGCTGCGTTTTACGCTGAGTTTGCCGGGAGTGTGTACGGCGATCGTCGGAACAACCAAGCCCGAACGCTGGCGGCAAAATGCGGCCTTGCTCCAGGCGGGAGCCCTTTCGTCCGAAGAGATGGAAGCGATCCGTTCCCGTTGGGAAGCCGTCGCCGAGGCCGACTGGGTCGGGCAGCGGTAACGCTTTTCCGCGAACCGGGCCGTTCCGGAAGACAATCACCGGGCCGATTTCGAGCTACAAATGAACCTCCAACCCCGCTTTTACAGCGGTTTTGGAGGTTCGTTTGCGCTTATGCCGGGACCGGCCTTTTTTGGCATCCCCTTTTGGGGCGGCCCCTTTGTCAGTCGATTTTTTTAATTCACGGTTTGGAACGGACTGCTGTATTCAGGAACTTGGCTTAAAATGCGTTCCGCTTCCTCGTCGGTCATCTGGCCGTAACGTTCCACGGCATCGACAATTTTCGGGAACAACCTGGTATCCCCGGCGCTGGCGAAACCGGCAACTCCGTCCTTGGACAATACGAAATGCACGCAGGCATCGATGATTCGCTGTTCGGAGAACGGTTCGTACCATGTCGCGAAGTTCCTGGGCTGATCGGCCTTCCACGGACCTTTGGCAATCGCCTTGATGACGCGCAACGCCACATCCTGGCGTTTCGTCTCCTCGACAAGCCTGTCAAAATCGTAACGATACTGCGGTATGGAGTACAGATGAAAATTCAGAGGAAGCAATACCGTCTCAAACGGGAATCTTCTCAGCGCTTCCAAATGGGTAGCGGGCGCCTGGTGGCCGTGCCCCGTAATGCCGATGGCCTTGACCACTCCTTCTTCCTTGGCTTCCAACGCCGCTTCCAGCGCGCCGCCCTTTGCGGTGCACTTGTCCAGTTCCGACAGATCCCCTACGGCATGCAGTTGCAGGAGATCGACATAATCCACCTGAAGCCGTTCCAGGGAGCGGTAGATTTCCTCTTTCGCTTTTTCCTTGGTCCGTTCCCCCGTTTTTGTCGCCAGGAACACGCGGTCGCGGATTTTGGGCATCCACGGGCCGATCCGCACTTCCGAATCCCCGTAACTGGCCGCCGTATCAATGTGATTCACCCCGTGTTCCAGCGCGTAAGAAATCGATTGGTCGGCCTCCTCCTGGCTGACATTTCCCAAACTGGCGCCGCCGAACAAGACGACGGAACTCATAAATCCCAGCCGTCCCATTCTCCGCTTTAACATCACCGATCACCCCTGATCATTAAGATGTAACCTAATGCTGTCGATTCACTATTGATGGTGCAAAAATATACCGCTTTAAGCGAAATGTTGCCTTCCTCTACTCAAACATCTTGTTTTCCATTCCTTGATCCAACAAAACCGGGAAATCACCACAAAGGTCTCATCCAGATTTCCCGGTTTCAACGGAGGTGAAGAACGGAATCCCCATACCCAGCCTCCAAAACTCGACGGAAGGCGATCATTTCACCTTCTGCTCATTTTGCACAATGAATCGACAGCCTCAACCTGAAGACGCAAAAGAAATTCCTTGCATGTATGTAAATTATTATGTTCTGAAATTTATTATACCTCGAAATCGTCAAAAAAGCATAGAAGCCCTCTCTATTTTTCCCAAAATGTGATAGAATGGTGACAACATGATCAATACATAACGGGAGTGAAGCCCTGTGTACAAAGGATTGACTCCGGCAGGTCTGGGACAGGTCGGCGGCCTGGAACAGTTTGTCCGGCTTGCATCGAGAAACCGGTTTCAGGCGGTGGATACGGACGGAACTTCGTTGGAAATGCTGATCTCCGCAAGAGGTAAAGAAGGCGCGTTGGCGTTTTTGAACGAGCACCAGGTCAAAATCGGTGCCATCGGCCTTTCCGTAGAGTGGCGCAATACCGAAGAACAATTCCGCAGCGGGCTGGACAGGCTTGTTCAGGATGCTAAAGCCGCCGCCGAATTGGGCGTCACCGCTTGCTGCACCTACGTATTGCCCTCCACGGACTGGAATCCGGCCCGTTTCATGGCTGTAGCCACCCGCCGGCTAAGGACATGCGCAGAAATTTTGGGCGCTTATAATATACGCCTTGGCCTGGAATTCGTCGGCCCGCATCATTTGCGCACGAAATGGAAACACCCTTTTATTTGGGACATGGCGGACACCCTTGAATGGATTGATGCGATTCACGCCCCGAACGTCGGACTGTTGCTCGATTGTTACCATTGGCATACGACCGGGGCTACCGTTGAAGACTTGCTGAAACTGGACAAGTCGCAAATCGTGCATGTCCATATCAACGATGCGCCCGCCGTTCCGGTGGAGGAGGCGTTGGATAACGAGCGCCTGTATCCCGGCGAAGGAGTCATTGATCTCGTCGGATTTTTAAAGGCGTTGCGGCAAATCGGCTACAACGGCGTCGTATCCCAGGAAGTTTTATTGCCGCAACCTCCAACCGAAAGTCCCGAAACCTTGGCGGCAAAATCGGCCGCGCTGTTCGACCGGTTGTACGCTGCCGCGGGAATTTCCCCGCAATGAGCGGACCGAGGTTTTCTTAAGCCAACGCGAAAAGACAAAAAAATAAACCTCCCGTCACTTTTGCGGTGTTTCGGCACTTCAAGCGTTTCGCCCCGATCCTCGCAGTGCCGGGACACTCGTGAAGTGGCTTGGAGGTTTCATGGTTGGGTAGGTTTAACCGGGTTATGATTTCCCGTTTTTCAGGTGATGGTTTTTACCGTTTTTTACGATTTGGTTTCAGGTTTTTTCTCAGTTTTTTAATCAGACTCTTATCGACGGCGGTCAGATCCAGCCTCTTGCTTTCATGGCTTCGGAAATGCGGTGGATGGAAATCATGAAAGCGGCGGTGCGCAGATCCGTGTTGTATTCCCTGGAAAGTTTGCGGACCGATTGATACGCGTCGACCATTTTCACTTTTAATTTCGTGTTGACTTCATCTTCGCTCCAATAGTAGTGCATCAGATTTTGCACCCACTCGAAATAAGAAACGGTGACGCCGCCGGCGTTTGCCAAAATGTCAGGAATGACAATGATGCCTTTTTTGTTGAGTATTTTGTCCGCTTCCGGAGTCGTCGGACCGTTGGCGGCTTCGGCGACGATTTTCGCCCGGATGCGTTCCGCATTGGCGGATGTAATAACATTTTCCAGGGCTGCGGGAATGAGCACATCGACATCCAGTTCCAGCAATTCCTGATTGGAAATGTGATAATCGGCACCGTAATCGAGAATGGAGGCATTGTCTTTGAGCTCGCCGACTTTGTTCAGGTCCAGACCGTTCGGGTCATAGATCGCGCCTTTTGAATCGCTGACGGCAACGATCCGGCAGCCGAGATCGGACAGAAGCGAAGCGGCAATACGTCCGGCGTTGCCGAAACCTTGAATGGCAACCGTAGCGCCCGCCATCGGCTTGCCCAGTTCCTTCATGGCTTCTTCGATCGTAAAGACGCATCCGCGCGCCGTCGCTTCATTGCGGCCCAAAGAACCGCCGATAATGATCGGCTTGCCCGTAATGACACCCGGGGAATATACGCCGCGGATCCGGCTGTAGGTATCCATCATCCATCCCATGATTTGCGGATTCGTATACACGTCAGGCGCAGGAATGTCTTTCTCCGGACCGACGATGTCGGCGATGGCTTCAAAAAATGCCCGGCTCAACCGTTCCAGTTCGCCTTTGCTCAATTCGTGCGGATCGACGACCACGCCGCCTTTTCCTCCGCCATACGGCAGTCCGACCACTCCGCATTTGAACGTCATCCACATCGACAAAGCTTTTACTTCGTCCATCGTTACGGCCGGGTGAAAACGAATTCCGCCCTTGGTCGGCCCGATCGCGTCGTTATGCTGCGAACGGTACCCTTCAAATACACGAATGGAGCCGTCATCCATGCGGACAGAGAAACTGACGGACAGTACGCGTTTGGGCTTCTCCAAAATGTCCACCACATGTCTGGGCAGTTTTAAAACCGCTGCAGCTGTTTCAATCTGCTTTTTGACAATTTCATAAGGGTTTAAACTTTCGGCTACTGTCGTTTGCGCTACTGACATCGAATCAACATCCTTCCTCGTCAAAGAATCAAACAATGCGGGAATATTCCCCGGCATTTTAAAATGATGTAACAAAATATGTCATAGATTTTTTTTATGACATCGCAACAAACGGATCCGGATCCGTTTTCGGCTCTTTAGAGTGCTATTATAACGAATTTATCTCTATTAGAAAAGAAAAAAACACATATCACCTCATAAAATACATTTATCAATAGAGCCTTTTGCATAATTCCGTTTCGGAGTTAGCTTCATAGCGGATCTTCGATCGACAGCAGGTATTTTGTCTTTTGGGTTTTCGTATTTTATTCTTTTGGAATTTATTGGCTAAAAAATGGGCAGA
>Ga0207865_100282_pt1 | contig 59688 bp, 54 predicted proteins | sample HigsolmetaAR204D_FD_184836 | JGI IMG/M metagenome (GOLD analysis project Ga0207865, IMG submission 184836) | Ionic liquid and high solid enriched microbial communities from the Joint BioEnergy Institute, USA - AR20-4-D (SPAdes) (version 2) ... | reverse complement strand
CCCGCCGGCTTCTCTCCTTACGGATACAGATGGCCGAGGAACAGGACGAACAGCGGAATGCCGGCTATCGCCGTCGCATATTCCGCCTTCGCGACCGTCAGCCACTCCAGTTCCGGGAACAATCCGAAGAGGATTCCTTCGCCGAGCAAGGACAGGCGAAAAGCCGTCACCAAGCAGAACAGCCCGAAACAGAGCAGGGCCGGGTCTTTGCGGCGAACAGCGAACAGTCCTGCATGATACAGCCCCATCATAACCAGGCTGCCGATCAGCAGCGTATCGAAACCGGCGGCGAGCGATTGCCTGCGCAGCATGTCGTCGAGCGAGCCGAGCAGGACCGCAACGCGAGGCGCTCTCCCGGCTTGATCGGCATGGGCGACCGCGAGCTCGATGTTCAGCCCGGAAGCATCAGTGTACGCGGCAGCCAGCTTGTCCCGGCAGCCCGGCTGCTCATGGGCCGAGGCCGCGTCAAGCTCGCCGACGGCGGCAGCCGTCTTCCCGTTGACCTTCAGTCTGTACGACGCGCAAATACCGCTCACTCGCAGCGCCAGCGGTTCATCCATCTCGCCGAGCCGAATTTGAAGCCGATATACGGCATAGCCATACGCGGAGTGAGGCTCCCGGGCAATCCCTTGGCCGCTCCTGCCGCCGTCTACGACGATGTAGCCATGAGCGGAAGAGGGCTGCGCCGCCCCCGAGGCAGCTGCGCCATCCGGCGGCATTCCCGCGCTCCGCTCGTACGCCCATTCGCCGTTCAGCATCACCGGCCCGCCCTGCGCCGGGTCCCAACGGGTCAAATCGATGACGCCGCGCTCCGCTTTGGGGTACCCGTCCTCACTCCCGACAGCGAACCCCAGGATCAGCGTCAGTCCGCCGGTCGCTGCAAGCAGCAGCATGACCGCATAGATCCATTTGGCGCTTGTCATCCATCGCTCCGGCATCCCTCGTTCCCACCTCGCTTCCTTCTTCCGCCGCTCGGCTGCTCCATACGACAGCGCTTTAGGCCGAATGGAGAATTCTTCCTCCATTGTGCACGAAACCGCTTATCGGTACAAGACCCTTATAGGCGCATTGAAGTGTCTATCGTTCGTCAATCCTCCGGTCATTTGGCGCAAATCAAAAAGGCACAGAGATCGTTGCGATCAACTGTGCCTTTTGGTCCTATGTCATAACACGCATCATAGGCTCTGTCATCGTAAAACTGTTCGATTCTATTTATATAGAATGATTAAGCGAAAGCCCGAAACCACCATGTGGTCCGGGCTCGACTTGCTTGATGGACGAATCAGCTCTCGGCAGGCGGGATCTCGGTCTGCTGATCCGCCGCCGCGCTTTCGAACTCTTCGTTATAATGAGGCAGCGCCGCTTTCGTCAAATAGTCGGTATCGATGTAATTGGCCAAATAACGCTGGCCGAACAGGCTGTCGTACTGCAGCTCCTCGTACTTCGCGACGTCGGCCTGATACGGTTCCGGCACGGAGCTGTACAGATTGTAGTCGGCATCAGCGACCAGCGAACCGGTCAGGCCGGGCAGCTTCTTCGACAATTCGAAGTTATAGGCGAAGTTGGCCGGCATCTGCATGCCCAGCAGATCCATAACGTTCGAGCCGAGGAACGAAGCGCTGATCACCGGGAATTGCTTCTTCGGCAGCTCAAAGTTCGCCCACATCACGAGCGGCGTCGTGTACATTTTCTTCGCATCCTCCAGCGTCCACTCCGATGTGCTGGCAGGCACAAAGCCGCCTTGAATGTATACGTCGTAGTCCATTCCCAGCATCGGCAGGTGATCGCCGTACATAACGACAATCGTCGGTTCGTCGGATTGCTCGAAATGATCGATCAGCATCTGCAGACTTCGATCCGCATCCCGGACTCCTTGCGTAAAGTTCTCCAAAATGCGGCGGGCTTCCGGCGTCAGGTCGCCTTCCACTTTAATTTCCGTGTCGCCGTAGCGATTGTCATCGTACGGTCCGTGATTTTGCATCGTCACGGCGTAGATGAACATCGGTTTGTCCGTTTGCTCCACCTGATTGATGATGGTGCGGGACACCTCGGCGTCGGAAATGAACGCTCCCTTGTATTCCGGATTATTGAAATATTCCTTGCTCATGAAGCTTTCGAAGCCTAGCTGCTTATACACCCGGTCGCGGCTCCAGAACCATCCGTCGTACGGGTGAATGCCCATGCTTTTATAGCCTTTGTCCTCGAAGTAACTGGCCAGACTCGGCGTCGGCTTGTGGATATACTGCTGATAAGGCACGGAGCCGCCGGGCAGGAAGCTCATCGAGTTGCCTGTCAGCACTTCGTATTCGACGTTGCTCGTTCCGCCGCCGAATTGCGGGCTCAGCAGCCAGCCGGAAACGGATTCCTGCTGCAGCCTGTGCAGCGTCGGCAGCGGATCTTCGCTGAACTTGACGTTCGGCAGCAGCGTCGGGTCCCAGAACGCCTCGTTCATAATAAAGATGACGTTGGGCTGCACATCCGAATCGGTGCCGGCTCCGCCCAGCCGCACCGTCTTCAGGCTGTTCGCCAGCTCCGCGATCGCCGGCTCGCCGTAGCCTTCCGGCTTGGGCACGACCGTATTCCGCACATTCATCGCGAACGCCAGCGGCGTTCCGTTATCGCTGTAGTTTTGCTTCTGATTCCAGACGATCTCCTGAACGCCCGCTTTATTGTATAATTGCCAAGCCAGCGGCGTTCTCATACACATGGCATGCAGCATCAGCACGGCCAACACCGCAAGCGCTCCCCGCGCCGGCAGCGGCGCCTTCCACCTGGGCAGCCGGAAGCTCGCCGCGATGAGCGCGAGGCCGATCGCGACGATTCCTCCCAGCTTGGCCAGCGACGAGGCTTGCGAAACGAACGGCGCAATGTTCATGCCTTCCTTGTTAAGCATAATGTCCCAAGGATAGAACGGCTCGCCGCGAAGCTTCAGCTTGAAATAACTGATCAGCGAAGCAAGAAAAATGACCAGAAAGCTGACCCCTGCGCCGAGCAGCAGAGATCCGGCCAAGCTATAGGCGAGCGTCATTACCAAAAATACGACCAGCGTATTCAACAAAAAAATCGAAGGCTTTGCCGCGATCCACTCCATCGTGCTGTCGAATGTATCCCGCTGCATCCACTCCACGCCAAAGGCGATCAGCAAGGAGAAGACAATCAGCAGCGGAAGCGCCGTCAGTAGCGCGGAATAACGCGCCTTCTTCCAGTTGTTGCGTTTATTCAGCAAGGTTTCCCCCGAATGGTCCGAGTTGCCGGATCGTGCGCGGTCCGATGCCAGAAAACTCATCGTCTCATCACTCTCCTTACCCGTGTTCTCTCTTAAACGATTTTGCCTAAGCGGAATACGGACATTTGTTAATCCAGTGTAAAGCCTAAATATTAAATTATTATGAAAATCCGTGAAAAAGGCTGAAAATGGCATCAAAAAAAGTAAAAACGCCCTCTTGAAACTTGCTGAATCGTCCCCTTTTTAAAATGCAACAGCGCGCTTTGGTCAAAAACGCCGAATCGGGCAGCCGAACATGCGAATTAAGGCTGCTCACTTGCGTTGCCATTTCAAATCGATGGTTTCGAGCGAAACAAGCTCCGCGGCTAGCGTCAGGCTTGGCACCGCAGTGCCGTTCTCTCTGCCCGCTGCCGGGTGCAGCAGCTCGAATAAAATATGGCCTGGAGGGCATTGAACTTTTTTCGGCGATTTTGCCGTTTTTCATTTACTCGCCTTTCGCCTGGCGATATAATGGATTCGTTGTGGATATCCCGAAATTTAGGCAGGGCTTTCACCATTTGTCAATGAATCGTCCTGCGGTCCGCCGCGGCAAGCGAATATAAGGCAAAAATTTGAAGCTTATCCCTATTCTTCGCCGAAAATAATGAGCCTTTGGGCACAGAACGCGGAAATGATGAATCTCAAGCGATCGGCATGGTATAATGATAATGAAAGCGACAGGCAGGTGATCACAACACATGCAGAAAATCCCAGTTACCCGCGATAGAAAAGGGTCGCACACGATCACGCTACAAGCGGGCGAAGTGGTCAAGATCGAGAGCATTAAGGATAAGGAATTTATCATCCACACGCAGGACGATAAATATTACTTTTCCGCTTCCTTGGAGGCCTTTGAGGAGTGGCTGTACGAGGAGGGCTTTCGGCTGCTTGATCAGATGAATCTGGTCAACATGAACCATGTTTCCGACTATGATCCGAAGAAAGGGTCCGTAGCGCTGGGACACGGCTTGAACACGATCAAAAAACACGCATCGGCTGCCTGGATTCACGGCGATCACATTCTCAAGGTCATGAGCCTGCTCGAAAAGATGAGGAAGCTGGACGAAGGCATATTGCCCGATGAAGGCGACGATGCGATCTTTGAAACGATTTTGGCCCAGGAGGAGGATCATCGCTTCGCGCGCTCGTATGCGATGATCAAGGCTTTATACGATAAAAAGAAAGCAGAGCTGCAGCTTGAAGAAAGCGAGCTTCGCTATAAGTCGCTGTTCGAGCACAACCCTGATCCGATCTGTTCATTAAATATGCAGGGCTCAGTGACGAGCGTCAATCCGGCCATGATCGAAGTCACTCAATACGACGAGGCGGATCTGCTGAATCATACGCTAGACCGAATTATCGCACCCGAGCATACCGAGCGGTGGCGACAGCATATCCAGGAGACCTTGGAGGGGGCGCGGCCGCAATACGAGCTGACGCTGATCCGCAAGGACGGCCGTCCGGTCGAATTTAGCGTACTTAATTTTCCCATCTTCGTCAACCGGAAAATTGCCGGAATTTATATGATCGGACAAGACATCAGCGAACGGAAGCATTCCGAGGAGCTGCTGATCCGCTCGGAGAAGCTGTCCATCGTCGGCCAGATGGCCGCCGGCGTCGCGCACGAAATCCGCAATCCGCTTACGTCGCTCAAAGGCTTCGTGCAACTGATGCAGACCAAAGTATCCGGTTACAACAATTATTTTGACATCATGCTGGAAGAGCTGGAGCGGATCAACTTCATCGTCAGCGAGTTTCTCGTTATTGCCAAGCCGCAATCCGTCCGCTTCACACCGAGAGACCCGCTTCAGATTTTGCAAAGCACTATCATGCTGCTCAACTCCCAGGCCATCATTCATAACGTCGATCTGATCACCGCGGCCGATCCGGAGCTGCCGCACATTCATTGCGACGAGAACCAGATCAAGCAGGTGTTTATCAACATCCTTAACAATGCGATCGAATCGATGCCCGATGGCGGCAACATCCACATTGAGCTGAGGAATTCCGGCGAGGACGAGATCGTGATCCGGTTTATCGACCAGGGCAGCGGCATTCCGGAGGATCGCCTTCCCCGGCTCGGCGAACCGTTCTACACGACGAAGGAAAAAGGGACAGGCCTCGGCCTGATGGTGACGTTCAAAATTATCGAGAATCACGGAGGCCGGATGAAGATTATGTCCGAGGTCGGACGCGGCACGACCGTTGAAATCCGCTTGCCCGTCTGGAAATAATCGCCTGCTTCCTGCAGAGGATCGCTCATTGCCTCCAAAAAATAACAGCCCTGGTTGCTCCGGCCCGCGGAGTCATCAGGGCTTATCGCTTTATATCGTTTTAGCGGTTGAGCAGGCTGCCTACATACCGCAGCAGCTCGTTGGCGGAAGCGGTCGTATATCCATGCTCCTCGACCAGCCGCTTGATCACTTCGTTGATGCGCTTCAGCTGCGTTTCGTCGGGCGTCTTGGTCGAAGTCGTAATTTTGACGATGTCCTTCAGATCGGCGAACAGCTTCTTCTCAATCGCTTCGCGCAGCCGTTCATGCGTGTTGTAATCGAACTTCCGCCCTTTGCGCGAATAGGAGGACATGCGGATGAGAATTTCTTCGCGGAACGCCTTCTTGGCATTCTCGGAAATGCCGATCTGCTCCTCGATGGAGCGCATCAGCCTTTCATCCGGGTCCATCTCCTCGCCGGTGAGCGGGTCCTTGATTTTGGTCCAGTTGCAGTAAGCCTCGATGTTGTCCAAGTAATTGTTGAACAGCGTGCGGGCCGACTCGTCGAACGAATAGACGAACGCTTTCTGCACTTCCTTCTTGGCCAGCTCGTCGTATTCCTTGCGCGCTGTCGAGATGAAGTTGAGATACTTCTCCCGCTCCTCCTTCGTGATGGAAGGATGCTGATCCAGTCCGTCCTTGAGCGCCCGAAGCACATCCAGCGCATTGATGAACTCCAGATTATGCCGAATCAACGCGCTGGAGATGCGGTTGATGACGTAGCGCGGATCGATGCCGGTCATCCCTTCGTCGAGATATTCGTTCTGCATCTCCTTCAGATCGGCTTCCTTGTAGCCCTCGACTTCCTCGCCGTCGTACATGCGCATTTTTTTGACGAGATCCATGCCCTGCTTCTTGGATTCCTTCAGCCTTGTCAGCACCGAGAAGATCGCCGCCGCTCGCAGCGCGTGAGGCGCGATGTGCACGTGAGCCATATCGCTCTGCTTGATCAGCTTGGCGTAGATTTTTTCTTCCTCGGACACTTTGAGATTGTACGGAATCGGCATGACGATCATCCGCGACTGGAGCGCCTCGTTCTTCTTGTTAGCGATGAACGCCTTGTACTCCGCTTCATTCGTATGGGCGATGATAAGCTCGTCTGCGGAGATGAGCGCGAATCTGCCCGCTTTGAAATTGCCTTCCTGGGTCAGCGAAAGCAAATTCCACAAAAATTTCTCGTCGCACTTGAGCATCTCCTGGAATTCCATGAGGCCGCGGTTGGCCTTGTTCAGCTCGCCGTCGAACCGGTACGCCCGCGGGTCCGATTCAGAGCCGTATTCGGTGATCGTGGAAAAATCGATGCTGCCCGTCAAGTCGGCAATATCCTGCGACTTCGGGTCGGACGGGCTGAAGGTGCCGATGCCGATCCGGTTTTCCTCCGAAATGAGCACGCGCTCCACAAGCACTTCTTCGATGCGGCCGTTATACTGGTCCCGCAGCCGCTGCTGGCATGAAGGGCACAGATTCCCCTCGATCTTGACGCCGAGCTCCTGCTCCACCTCCGGACGGAGCTCGTTTGGAATCAGATGAAGCGGCTCCTCGTGCATCGGGCAGCCCTTGATCGCGTAGACCGCCCCTTCGTCCGTGCGCGAGAACTGCTCCAAGCCCCGCTTCAGCATCGTCACGATCGTCGATTTGCCGCCGCTCACCGGCCCCATCAGCAGCAAAATCCGCTTGCGAACGTCCAGCCGCCGCGCCGCCGAATGAAAGTATTCCTCGACCAGCTTCTCGATGGCGCGATCGAGCCCGAAAATTTCCTTGTCGAAAAAATGATATTTTCTCCGCCCGTTCTCCTCCGTGATGCCTTGGGAGGCGATCATTTCGTACACCCTGGCATGCGCGGTCATCGCCAGCCGCGGATTTTCGCGAATCTTGCGAATATAGTCGGCGAACGTTCCGGTCCAGGCCAATCTTTCGGTTTCTGTTCGGTGTTCGGCGATTTTTTTGAAAATATCCATGGGTTGGGTCAACCTCCTCAAGGCTTTGTCAAAGGAAAAGCTTCCGATCCCCGGGAGCCTTCCGGGTACAAGCGCGCCGCCGCGCCCGCCGCCATTCTCCTGCGATATAGAACCGATGAACCTCTGTTCACCCGCGAGCCTTCTATATCGGAAACGAAGCCCGCCCGCCTCCGATGCTGCCTGCGCCGGACGAGGACAGCGGCCTTGCAAGACGCGAACGCGTCCCAGGCTCCGCTAGCCGGCACCCCGGCGCCGCCCGCCGCGTCCAGGAACAGGGATGAACGCCGCCGGCGGTTCGAGCTCTTGTCTTTCAAAAACGAAGTGTATTAAATACCTATGCAGGTGCCGATTCGAAGTTTCCGATATTTTAGACAAAACGGTAAGAAAAAGTCTATCGACACCCCTTTCGAGGAAGCGCGACCGCGGTTTAGCGGGGGGCTTGGTACTCCCAGCGCCCGGTTTGCCGCATGGCGGCGGTCAACCACATGTCTAACGCAAGTGACAAACGCTATTTTGCTGAAACGCCGCCTTTTTAAAATGTAACGCAAGTGGATAGCGCTATTTTGTCTAGAACGCTGAATTGGGTAGCCCAAAATGCCGAATAAGGCTGCTTGCTTGCGTTACAATTTCAAATCGATCGTTCCCGAGTGAAATAAGCACTCTGGCTAGCGTTAGCTTAAGGTCTGCCCGGCAAAACGTGAGCCCACGGCATGCCAAACGAGGCTTGCAGCGTGAGGCAAGCAAAGCGAGCAAGCCATTCCCGGCAGCACGGGTCCGCCGATCGCAAGTGCTTCGTGCTTGGCCGCAATCCGCTTCTAATTACCTTGATGCTTCAAGGCCGATTCGTTTCACCGAGGCCGGGAAGCCTTATGGCCCGTTATTTTTTTAAAAAAGACGGGCTGCGCGCCCGTCTCGTCTGTCCGTTTCGTTATTTGGCTAAAGCTTCATTGCAGCCACTGCATCAAACGCATGACCGTATACCGGTTGCGCACATACAGCGCGTATTTGGCGCTCTCCTCCTGCAGCTCCGCCGGCACGCCGAGCTCGCCAGCCGTCACCGGTCCGCCGACCTCCGCCAGCATGGCGGTCAACCGTTCGGGAGCGGGAACGGAGCGCGCGATCTGCCGCACATCGTCCCACCGCTCGGCAATTCGGGCGGCCAGCTGCTCGAGCTGCGCGGCGTGCTTATCCGGATTCAGCGATTCCGCATTCTCGGCCAGCACCGCTTCGGCGATCGCTCCGTAGGCCTCGCGGATCTCCGCCTCCATGCGTTCCACCGACAGCCGGCCCGGCTCGGCCAGCCGCCGAAGGACAAGAGCCTGCGCTTCCTCTGCATCGATTTGCGCGATGCCGGCGTACAGACGGCTCATCGTGACCGTGGCGGCTCCCACCTTCGCGCCGTGCAGCAGCGCCGGTCTGCCCTGCTGCAAATATTTCATTTCCCAATAATGGGACAAATGATGCTCTCCCCCGGAGGCAGGACGGGAGTGGCCTGCGATCAGCATCGATATGCCCGACAGCAAGAGCCCTTCCATAAGCCGCCTCAGCCCCGCTTCCGTTCCTCGCGCGATTTCGCCTGTATGGCTTATGCAGAGCTCCAGCGCGCGGAAGGTCATCAAGGCGGCCAGTTCGCACTTCTCCTCGCCCAGCAGGCATGCGCCGAGCGACCAGTCGGCCAGCGACGTATATTTGCCGAGCATGTCGCCGAAGCCGGCGGCAATCATCGGCCGCGGCGCTTGCGCAAGCAGCGCGAGGTCTGCGAAGATGGCCTCGGGCGCGCAGCAGGCGACCGTCTGCTTGAAGCCGCCGATCACGAGCGGAGCGCCGACGGAGGCGAAGCCGTCCACGGACGGCGCCGTCGGCACGCTGAGAAACGCGCGGCCGGCGCGATGGGCGACGAAGCGCACGATATCGTGAATCGTGCCGGAGCCGACGGCAACAAGCGCCTGAACCGATTCGTTCAGCTGCAGCATAAGTTGCACGATGGCCCGTTCATCGGCAGCAAGCTCCCCGTTGTGATCGTCCTCCAGCAGGCATATGGGCGCCTCGACTCCGGCCTCGCGGCAGCGCTCTGCCAGCTCCCGCCCGGCCTTCTCCTCCGTCCGCCGGTCGCAGACGACGAGCAGCTGCCGGTAACCGCGCTCCGCCGCATAGGACGGCAGCGCGGCCAGCGCCCCCGCCTCGATCGAGATATGCCGGATCGGGACGCTGTGCTCTTTTCCGCATACGCAGGTGAACGTCCGCCCGAGCCACGGCTCGATGCGGCCCGCTTGCTCCAGTAAGTTCATATCCATTCTCCCCTCTTGAAAATTTGACGGTTATCTGCCGGCGAATTTTCAATAACCGCAGGCGACGACCGATGGCGATTGATTCGCTCGTCATAGGCGTCCTCTTGAAAATTTGACGGTTATCTGCCGGCGAATTTTCAATAACCCAAGGCGACGACCGATGGCGATTGATTCGCTCGTCATAGGCGTCCTCTTGAAAATTTGACGGTTATCTGCCGGCGAATTTTCAATAACCCAAGGCGACGACCGATGGCGATTGATTCGCCTCTCTATAGATACTATAAATTCCAGACTTGTTATCTATCGTACCAAACCCTGTGGTATAATGACAGCATCCGAATTGATGTTCTCATCCTGCGGCGCTTTTCGCGGCGCAACGTGCGTTATTGGGGGACGATATAGATGAACGACGATGGAAGGAGTTAGGAGAATCGATGGCGGTACGAACGGAAACCGAGCTGTACGCTCCCGTCAAAGCTTACCTTGAGGAGCTCGGTTACGAAGTAAAGGGGGAGGTGCGGCACTGCGATCTGGTGGCCATGCGGGGAGACGAGCCGCCGCTGATTGTGGAGCTCAAGCGCAGCTTCTCCATCCCCCTTCTGCTGCAGGGCATCGATCGGCTGCGCATCAGCCGGAGCGTATACGTCGCTTTCGAGCTGCCGAACAAAGGCCGCGCCCCGCATGGCGCCACCTGGCCGGAGCTGCGCAAGCTGTGCGCGATGCTCGGCCTCGGCATGCTCACGGTGCGATTCTACAAGACGCGAAAGCCGCGCGTCGAGGTGCAGTGTCATCCGCCGGGCGACGATTCCCTGCTCCTGTCGCCGCCGCGGCTGAGCAAGCCGGCCGCCGGCCGCCTCATTCACGAGTTCCGCGAGCGCGGAGCGGACTACAACGTCGGCGGCAGCACGCAGCGCAAGCTGGTCACCGCCTACCGCGAGAAGGCGCTGCATCTGGCTCTGCTGCTTCGCGAATACGGCCCGTGCAGCCCGCGGCAGCTGCGCGATTTGACCGGCAACGTGAAAGCGGCCGGCATGCTGCAAAATAACGTATACCGCTGGTATCAGCGGGTGGAGCGGGGCGTTTACCGGCTGACCCCGCTCGGCGAGGAGGCGCTGACCGTCTTCGCCCATGTCGTCGCCGCGCTTCCCGTACCGACTCAGGAGGAAGTACAGGCGGCTGCCGGCCGCAAAAGAGCGAAGGCGGTGAAAACCTGACCCGCTTGTACCCAGGCAGCGGGCAGGGCGGAGAAGGCCTGCCTCAGCGGAGGAGCGCTTCGCCGGAGGCGGCAGAGCGCCCAGGCCGCAGCTTCAGCAGCTCCTTATGAATCCAGATGGCGGCCTGGGCCCCCTCGCCCATAGCGATCGTCGCCTGCTGGGAGTGCACGGCGATGTCCCCTGCAGCCCAAATGCCGCGGACGCTGGTCATTTTGCTGCGCGGATCGACGACGATATGGCCGTTTTCCATCCGCTCGACGCCGAGATGGGCAAGCAGCCCGGAATGGACGGCATTGCCGCCGAAGGCAATAAAGCCGATATCGGCAGGAATGACCCTCCCGCTCGTCAGCCGCACTCCGCTAAGCCGGCCGCCGACCGCCGCGGCGGAAGCCGCTGCGCCTGCGGGCGCTTGCCACGCGGATGGCGATGCCGCGGCGGAAGCGACAGCGCCCGCGGACGCTTGTCCCGCAAACGGCGATGCCGCGGCTGCCGGCCCGATCCTTTCCGCTTCTTCCGGCCCGGTCAGCACTTCCGCGATTTCCTCTTCGATATATTCGATGCCGAGCTCCTTCAGCCGGCTTAATCGTTCGCTGCCCAGCGCCTGGCGCTCATGGTTCACGTAGACGATCCGGTCGCACCAGTACGTAAGCGCCGTTGCCATGCCGTACCCGGCAACGCCGGAGCCAAGGACGACGGTGCGCCTGCCGGCCGATTCATAGCCGTCGCAATCGGAGCAGACGAAGATCGTCCGCCCGAGGCAGCCTTCGAGGCCCGGCAGGTCGGGATAACGGTCGCTCACGCCTGTGGCGATGAGCAGCGTCGCCCCGCTGACAGCCCCCTGCCCCGCGTCCAGCATCACCTGGAAATGGCCGTCCGCGATCCGGGCGACCGCCGTCGCCTCCGCCTCGCGGAATTCGATGCCGAGCCGCTCGGCATGCAGCCGGCCAAGCCGGCGCAGCTCGGGGCCCGATACGCCGTCCGGCCAGCCCAACATGTTGCGGTACCCCTGGCATAACGTCGAACGCCCGCGCCCTTTGTCCACGACAAGCACTTTATGCCGGTACCGGCCCAGCTGAATGGAGGCCTGAAGTCCGGCAATGCCTCCGCCAATAATGATGCAATCGTACATCATGCAGAACGAAACCGCCTTTCCGCAAGCAGCCTGTTTAGGTATAGGTTGCCCCGATTGGCGGCTTTTTCATTCCTGGTTGCGGTTATCGGGATGCGGCTTTGCGGCCCAAGGCCGGTTTGCTCCGCGAGGGCCTCCCGCCGGAGACGCTCGTCTCTCCGCGGCTAAGCAGCCATACGAGGCTCAGCTGCAGCACGGAGGCGACGGCCAGCACCCATGGCAGCAGGCCGCTGCCGCCGTAGCGGACGAGCACGATCAGCGCGATAATCGAGATGACGCGCCCGGCGTTCAGGAACGTCTCGCGCATGATGACCGATTCGACGCGGAGCTGTCCTTTGAGCGGCAGCGTGCCAATCATCCTGTAATAATAGGAAGTAAGCGTATTGCCCTGCAGGGGAGCGCAGATCGAATAAAGCACCATGAAGGCAACGACCGTCGCCAGGGACATTTTCCACATTATAAACAGAGTGCCGGCCACAAAGCCGGCCGCGGCGACCAGCACGAACCGCCTTTCTTTCGCTTCGCTGCCGTACCTTGAGATGAACATGCCCGTGGCGATGCTGAGACTGGCATAGACGACGCCCAAATAGCCGACCAGATCTTCCCTGCCGACGATCTGAAACAGCAAAATATTCGGCAAAAACAGCATGATGCCCTGGAACAATCCCATTGCCGTAAAGGCAAACAACGAGCGGACCCAGTCCGGGCTGCGCTTCATCAGCAAGCCGACAAGCCTCAAATAGTACGCTTTGTGATGGGACTCCTGCGAACGGATGCGCAGGCTGCCGAGCGTCGCCAATAGAAACATGACGAAAGCGATTCCGAACACGATCGTATAGCCCTGCAGCCCGTCGTTCCGCGCGATGATCGCCCCGGCCAAAGCCGGGCCGATCAGCCCGCCCAAGGTGAACACAATCGTATTGATAGCAAGAAAACGAATCCGGTTCTGCTCGGTCGAGACATCGTACATCAGCGTCAAATATCCCGCCCAATAAAAAGCGCCGGCTGCGCCCGCAAACAAAGCGAACAGCACGTAATAATCGACGACCCGCTCCTGCGCGATGACGACGGCAAGATAAAACAACGCCGTCAGCGCAATGCCGATCCGATACGTCACCATCCGGTCCTTGCGCTTGATGATCAGCCCGCCGAGAGCGAAGGCAAGCGGGGCGATCGCAAAGTTGATCGCGTTGTACATGCCGTTAATCCACAAGCTTTCCGTAAGCCTCCACAAGTACAGAGTAAGAAACACGCCCGACATGGAGGCGCCGAACTGAAAGAAAAAATGAATGTAAAGCGCTGTCACCGCTTCCGGAGACAGCCGTTTATCCGGCGGCACGAGCCCCCGCCTCGCCTCAAGCCAATCCATCCACCGATTTCTCCACGCCCCGGTCCGCATACCGCACCTCTTCTTGTTTTATGCTGTTGTCATTTTTTTCGGTATCGTTATAAGCTCAAGCTTCTCTCATTGTAGCAAGGTGCGGAAGCAGTGCAAACGTCAAAGGCCCCAGCTAAACGCGCTGAGGCCAAGCCTGAAGCCGATAAGGCGGGATTCCTATTTGCTCTTGAGGTTATCCCACGTTTTTTGGAAGTCTGCCAGCATTTGCTCCTTCGTGCTCTTGCCGGCGATATACGCCTGCATCGAGGCGCCGAATTCCTGCACCGCGCCGTCCGGGTATTTGAACCAGTTCCAGCTCAGCACTTTGTTTTCGCTCGTGTACTTCATAATGTCGACGGCGATATCGCCCACATCGCTTTCGCTTGCCGTAATGTTCGTGAACGCCGGGATGAATTTGAACTCCTTGGTCATGTACTGCTTGCCGATGTCGGATGTGACAAGCCAGTTCAGGAATTCCTTCGCCTCGGCCTTCACCTTGGAGTTCTTATTGATGACCCAGTTGTTCGGCACGCCGACGAACAGCTTGTCGTTCGCCTCGGCGTCTTCGTTGATCGGCATCGGCAGGACGCCGACCTTGATGTCCGGGTTGATCTGGTTGATCTGCACCTGCGTCCAGTTCCCCTGCTGCATCATCGCGGCTTTGCCGGTCGCGAAATTCGTTACCTGCGTGTTGTAATCCGTCGTCAGCGGGTTCGGCTGCCCATACTTCAAGGTCAAGTCAACGAGCCGCGTCCAGTCGTCAAATATGGGTCCGCCGAACTTTTGCGACCCGTCGTTCAGACCGGCGATGAATTGGTTCGGATCCGGCTGCCGGGCGACGGCCACGTTAAACGTATGGTTGCCGAGAATCCACCACTCCTGATAGCCGTTGGAAAACGGCGTGACGCCGATGGCCTGCAGCTTCTTGGCCGCTTCTTCCAGCTGGCTGAGCGTCTTGGGCAGCTCGGTGATTCCCGCTTTTTGGAACAGCTCTTTATTGTACAGGAAGCCATAGCCTTCGATGTTCATCGGCTGGCCGTAAATTTTGCCGTCCTTGCTCATCGGTTCTTTCGCGACCGGGGCGATATCCTTCACCCACGGCTGGTCGGACAAGTCCTCCAAATGCTCCATCCAGGTCTCCATCTCGCGAAAGCCGCCGTTATTAAAAATATCGGGCGCATCGTTAGAGGCAAATTTCGTCTTCAGCGCCGCTCCGTAATCCGCCCCGCCGCCGACCGTCTCGATCTGCAGCTTCACGTTCGGATGCGTTTTTTCGTATTCGTCCTTCAAACGGTTCAAGGCTTCGTTAATTTCCACTTTAAATTGGAAAATTTTCAGCGTGACCTGATTACCCTCCGCCCCGCCTCCGGCATTGTTCCCATCCTGCGCCTGATTGCCGCCGCAGCCTGCCGCCAGGCCGGCCAGTAGCGCCGCGCTCATGGTCAGGGCAGCCGTTTTTTTGAATCTTTGCTTCATATGCCGATTACCTCCCCTTTTTCACAAGCTTGGAAGCATGTTGCTTATATATTGTTTTCACTGTCTCTATTTTAAATTCAGTTTGAAAGCGCCGACACCGAGGATATTGAACAGTTAGGTGGAAAGTGTTGATGCCATCAGGTCCGCGCCGCAGGCGGCTTTACCCCTTCACCGAGCCGGCGGTGATGCCTTCGATGATATGGCGCTGCATCGCCAGGAAGAAGATGACGATCGGCGTGATGCCGAGCACCAGTGCGGCCAGCGCCAGATCCCACTGCTTCGTGTACTGGCCGAAGAAGGAGTTCGTCGCCAGCGGGATTGTCCGCAGATCCGGGCTCTGCAGGATGAGGAACGGCAGCAGGAAGTCGTTCCAAATCCACAGGCTGTTCAGCAGGATGACGGTGACGGCGATCGGCTTCAGCAGCGGGAGCACGATGCGGAAGAACGTGCCGTAGGCGCTCGCTCCGTCCACGGAAGCCGATTCCTCGATTTCGTGCGGGATCGATTTGACGAAGCCGTGGAACAGGAACACCGACAGCGGCGCGCCGAATCCCATGTAGCAGACGATCAGCCCCGGGATGCTGTCGAACAGGCCGACGGTGCGGGCGACTCGGACCAGCGGGATCATGATCGACTGGAACGGGATGACCATCGCCGCGACCAGCAGCGAGAAAAACAGCCGGTTGAAGCGGGTTTTGTGCCGCACCATCCGGTAAGCCGCCATCGCGCTGATGAGGGCGATTGCCAGATTGGCCAGCACAGTGATCACCAGCGAGTTGGTCAGTACGGTCGGAAACTTCATGATGCGCCAAGCGTTGCTGAAGTTGCTCCACTGCAGCGCCGTCGGCAGGCTGGTCGGGTCTGTCAGCAGCTCGGCGAACGTTTTCAACGAGTTGACGATGACGAAGTAAAAGGGCACCAGGAACAGCAGGCCGAGCAGCACGGCGACGATTTCGACAACCAAGGTGCCCGCCGTATATCTTTGCCGCGCTTCCATCACGCTTCGACCTCCCTGCTCTTCGTAATCCTCACCTGAATCGTCGTTATGATCGCCACGACGACAAAGAAAATAAGCGCCTTGGCGGTCCCGAGCCCGAACCGGTTATTTTGGAACGCCTCCGTATAAATGTTCAGCGCCAGCGATTCCGTCGATTTGAACGGCCCGCCTTTGGTCAGCGACAAGTTCAGGTCGAACATCTTGAACGTGTTCGAGATCGCCAGGAACAGGCATACCGTCACTGCCGGCATGATGAGCGGGACGATAATCCGGAACAACACCTGGGCCGGAGATGCGCCGTCGATCTGGGCCGCTTCCAGCACATCCTTCGGCACATTGATCAGCGACGCGATATAGATCACCATAAAGTAACCGGCCGACTGCCAGACGAAGACGATGACGATGCCCCAAAACCCGGTCGTTTCGTCGCCCAGCCACGGCAGGTTGAAGAACGGAATGTTCGTCAGCTGCCCGATGGCGGGAAAGCCTTTGACGAAAATAAACTGCCAGATGAACCCGAGCAGCAGCCCGCCGATCACGTTCGGCAAAAAGAACACGGTGCGAAGCGGGTTGCGCAGCTTGAGCGGGCGCGTCAGCAGCAGGGCGAGAATGAAGGCCAGCACATTCGTCAGGATGACCGCCGCGATCGAGAAACGGGTCGTGAACCAGAACGAGCGCATAAAGTCCGGATCGTTAAACAAAATTTGCTTGAAATTGCCGAGGCCGATGAAGGTCACCGTCCCCGAAACGCCGTTCCAATCGGTAAAGGAATAATACATCCCCAGCAAAAAGGGAATCATCACGATCAAGGTAAACGAAATGAACGCCGGCCCGATAAATACGAGCTGTTCCAGCCAAGCCGACAGTGGGCGTCGTTTCATCATCTATTCCTCCTCCACATGCTTTGGCGATTGCCGCTATTGCGCCGTCAATTCCGGTTGTAGTACGCTGTATGAGTTCTCTTTAGAAGCCGCAATCGGATGGAGCGGGCATTGGGCCATCGACGGATTCGGCTATCCTTTTCGTATATCCCATTATAAATACGGGCATAACGCACCGAAACGGAAGATGATGAACCGATAGGTGCAAAATATTGACCATTCCCGACAAGGAGGCACCCGAAGGTTATGGGCCGCAGCAGTTTCCGCTTTCGTCTGATTCTTGTGCTGCTCATTGCAACCATTGTCCCGATCAGCGCGTCGATGGTAGTAACGAACGTGTACACGAAACAGTCCGTCCGGCAGAACGCCATCCGCGAGAGCACCCGTCTGCTCGAGCAAGGGCGGCTGAATCTGATCAACTATATGGATTCGCTGAATCAGCTGTCCTTCTCCATTTACAGCGATTCGTCCTTCATCCGGCTGACTACTCTCGGCTTTACCGGCTACCAGAGCGAGCCGGAAATTTATCGCCTGATGCAGACGATATCGCTGAACAGGGACGTATCCCAGGTTTATATGAACATTTTCGAACGGGGTCCGGGCGAGGCGCGTTCGTTCCTGGTCCGCAACATGAGGCGATATCCGTATTCAGATATCAGCTACCAGCTGAAACCTCCTTATTTGCCCGAATCCTTTGATGCGAAGGTCGAGCCGGCTCATATGAGCCATACATACGGCATTCCCATGTCTTTCTACTATGCCCCCGAGCCGGTAATCAGTATTCACCGCGCCATCTTCCGCATTCCGTCCATGAAGCGGATCGGCACCTTCTCGATCGATGTTCGGCTGACAGGCCTAGCGGAGATGATGGACCGGCTCCGTACCGAGCAGGAGGACGTTTATTTGCTGGATGCGGGCGGAACGGTGATCTACAGCTCGGAGGCGGGTTGGACGCCGGGCGAAAGCCGGCAGGGGGAGGAATGGGTCGGCCGCATGCTGGCGCAGCCGGAAGCGACGGGCCACCTGGAAGCGGGGCAGAGCATTCATATGTACGAGAAGGTGGAGACGCCTTATTTGACATGGTATATGGTCAAGCGCATTCCCTACGGCCAGCTGTATCAAGGGGCCCGGGAGCTGCTGCGGATTCAGTTCGTTATTTTGGCGGTGCTGATGGCGGTGGTGGCGCTGCTCACCCTATGGATCAGCGTTCGCTTTACCCGGCCGATCAAGGAGTTGATCGGTTATATGAACCGGATTCGCTCCGGCCAGCTCGATGTTGACATCCAGGTGAGCTCGCAGGACGAGATCGGCATCCTGGCCCGCCATTTTCGCGACATGATGGGGACGATCAATCATCTTATTACGCAGGAGTACAAGCTCAAGCTGGCGAACCGGACGAACCAGCTCAAGGCGCTGCAGGCGCAAATTCATCCGCATTTTCTATACAACTCCCTGCAGTCGATCGGCACGCTCGCGCTGCAAAGCGGCGTGCCTAAGGTGTACAAGCTGCTCTCGGCGCTGGCCAAAATGATGCGCTACAGCATGAGTACGGGCGAAACCGTCGTCCCGCTGCGGCGGGAGCTGGAGCATGTGAAGGCGTATTTGCAGCTGCAGTCGCAGCGCTTTGAGAATGAGCTGAACGTGCGGTATGATATGGATGAGGCTTCTGTCGACATTTTACTACCGAAAATGACATTGCAGCCCCTCGTGGAAAATTATTTCAAGCACGGCTTCGACCCGCGGCATCAGACCGGCGAGCTTACGCTGTCCAGCCGCATCGATGCCGAGGCTTCCCCTCCTCTCTTGACGCTGGTCATAGAGGATAACGGCCGGGGAATGCCAGCGGAGGAGATCGACAGGCTGAACCGTCTGCTCTCCGAGTCGTCCGCCTCGGCCGCAGGGGAAGCGGGCGCGAAAGACGAATCCATCGGTCTGCTCAACGTCAAGACGAGGCTGGAGCTGTTCATCAGCGAACAGGCGTCGCTGCGGCTTGAGCCCCGTCAGCCGGCAGGGCTGCGCGTCGTCATCGTCATCCCTGCCATATCGCCGCAGCGAGAGGAGGCGTAAATGATGAGAGCGATTATTGTCGACGACGAAAAGCATGTCCGGGATGCCGTCATGCTCCTCGTGCCCTGGGAGGAGCTCGGGATCACCGAGGTGCTCGAGGCGCAGGACGGCTTGGATGCGATCCGGCTCGTAACCGAACATAAGCCGCAAATCGTCATTACCGATATGATGATGCCGCTCGGAAGCGGCAAAGAGCTGCTGGAATGGCTGAGCGAGCATTATCCGGAGGGCAAAACGATCGTGATCAGCGGTCACGACGATTTCGATCTGGTTCGCCACGCCGTCAAATACGGGGGCGTCGATTATATTTTGAAGCCTATCGACGGGGATCAGCTGCGGGCCGCGATGGAGCGGGCCATCCGCGGCTGGGAGGCCGAAGAAGCGGAGCGCCGCAAGGAACGCGAGCGGAGCATGGAGATGAACTTGATTCGCCCGGTGTTCTGGGACAAAATCTTGTCCAGCCTGATCTCCGAGCCCGCTTCCTATGAGCAGCACGCCGCGGCGCTGGACAAGGAGTTCGGGCTCGGCCGCCATATCCGCGAATGCCGGATCGCCATTGTCAGTCTGGATACGATGTCCGCCAGGCTGAGAGCCAAGTTCGAGCCGGACATAGATCTGCTGTTCTTCTCGCTGACGAACGTATGCAACGAGGTGCTGCGCGACGGATCGGCTCGCAGCGGCGTCGCTTACCGCTACTGGAACAGCGAGAGCGAAATTATTTTGCTCCTGTACGGCCGGTTGGATGAAGCGGCGGCGCTGCTCGAGAAGCTGGAGCGGGCGCTTGTCGCCACGTTCCGCAGCAGCCTGGATATCGGCGTCAGCCTCGTGAGGGCATTTCCTGCGGAGCTGCCCGCCGCCTACCAGGAAGCGAGGCAGGCGCTGAACCTGCGCAATTTGCTGCAAAGCGAAAAGAAGGTGCACCTGTACGAACCGGGAGCTTCCGCTCCGCTGGGCGATTTGGCCTTCGGCGATTACGCCGAGTCGATCCGGCTTGCCGTTCGCAGCGGCAGTCCCGAGCAGATCCGCAGAGCCGTCGCCGGGTGGATGCAGAGGGTGAGCCTGCTGGAGAGGATTACCGCCGAGCAGCTCGAGCTCTGGTGGCATGAATTCCATGTCGCGAAGAACAAATGGCAGGCCGAATGGTTCGGCAGCGAAGCGCCGGCGCAAGCGGCCGCCGAAGCCTCCTTCGGAAGCATGCCGCTATCTGCGCTGCTTGGCGAGGAAGGCTCTCTCTCCTTGCAGCTCTGGGAGAAACGGCTGATCGACAGCCTGACCGGCCTGTCCCGGGCGATGCTCGGCCATCAGCGGCAGGAAAACAGCGTCATTCACGACATCGCCAAATATATACAGCAGCACTATCGGGAAGAAATGACGCTGCAAAGCATCTCCGGTCAATTCTTTTTGAGCAGGGAGTACATATCCCGGAAATTCAAGCAGGTGTTCGGGCTCAATCTGTCCGACTATCTGAGCGGCATCCGGATGGAGCATGCGAAGGTGCTCTTGCTTAATCCTCACCTGAGGATTGCCCAGGTGGCGCAAATGGTCGGATACGACGACGAAAAATATTTCAGCAAGGTGTTCAAAAAGCTTGTAGGGCAAACGCCCAACGAATACAGGAAGGTGAATTCGACGTGAATACTTCAGTAGAGCCGGCTGCCGCGCAGCCGGCCAACCGCGCGCAGGCGAAGCCGCGCGGCGGAGCGACAGCCAAAACTTATGTGCTGCTGCTTCTCGTCTGGGCCGCTCTCGTGGCCAGCGGGATGTGGGGCGCCAAGCTGTATACGGACCATCTCCGCGCCCAGATCGCGGCGGATATCGCAAGGCAGACCGAAGCGCAGCTGGCGGCGGTAAAGGCGCAATATGAAGCGGAGCTCGCTCAGCTGAAGGAGTCGATCGGAGCGGATATGACGCAAATGCAGACGAAGATCGACTCGGTCGGCGAGCTGCTTGCTTTTACCAAGGACAGCGCCAACGAAAAGACGGATAACAGCAATCAGCTGTACACGCAGCTGGCGGAAGTGAAAAAACAACTGGACGAGCTGAAGAAAGATTTGGACGCCCTTCAGTAAGGAAAGGAAGAGCCTGAATGAATCCGATCCCGCTGATCAACCGAACGATGCTGCTGGCGGGAGCGCCTTTTCTCGGCATTATTGTCTTTCTGATGATTTTCCCGCTCGCCGTCCAGCTGCCGGAGCGCGCCGAAACGGCGTTCTCCCGCATCGATCTCTCTCCCGCACTGGAGGAGACGCTGGCCAAGCTGGACAAGACGCAGTCCGACGCCGCGCAAACGCGGGCGACGGTCGAACGGTTTTACGAGCTGTATGCGAAAAGCAACGAAGCGATGTCGTCGATGCTGAAGACGGCCGAAGCAGCATCGCAGCGGCCGACCGCCATCTTCGAGGAACGGGTCGCCCGGCACCTGGGGGGCAAGGTATCCCGCTCCACATCGACGGACAATATCGATTTGAAGCTGTATTATTTCAGCGAAGCGAAGTATAACGGCTATGGACTCAAGGTCGATCTGAAGTCCGATAAAGCGATGCAGATGGTGCTCGGCAACGATCAGGTCGGCGGCAGCGAGACGACGCTGAGCGCGGCGAAACGGTACGGCGCGGTGGCCGGGGTGAACGCGGGCGGCTATGCGGACGACCCGAAAACCGGCAAGCGGTATCCGCTCAGCACGACGATGTACAACGGCAAATATGTCTACGGCTTCGAGCCGACGTTCGACGATCTGGCCTTCGTCGGCATGTCCAAGGACCGCAAGCTGATCGGGGGCAAATTCTCCCGGCAGGCCGACCTGGACAAGCTGAATCCGGACTTCGGCGCCACGTTCGTGCCGGTGCTGCTGCAAAACGGCAAGAAGCAGCCGCTTCCGGCCGCCTGGCAGTCGACGCGCGCGCCGCGCACGGTCGTCGGCAGCTTCAAGAACGATCAGCTGCTGTTCCTCGTCGTGGACGGCTATGACGAGAACGGAAGCTCCGGCGCGACGCTTGCCGAGCTGCAGGACAAGCTGGTCGCGCTTGGCGTGAAGGATGCCTACAATCTCGACGGCGGAGGCTCCAGCAGCCTCGTTTACGAGGGACAGGTCATCAACAAGCCGTCGGACAAAGGCAGGCTGCGGCAGCTCCCGACCCATTTCCTGTTTTTTAAATAACCATTGCGCGCCGTTCACATTTTATACGTTTTCTTTTGGGCGGCGGTTGGTTATAATAGGCTAGGGAGGTGTCTCCGATGTCAGCTACATTCTGGTTAGTCATCACCGTGTTCCTCATGTTTATCGTCGCCATGCTAACGGCAGCTTATAACGAGGACAAAACGAAAGGTCTGTAATATTGCAGACCTTTCGTTTTTGTATATGCAGGCCGTTACAGCGAGCTGGTGCGGCGCGCCCATTTTTTCCGCTGCACGGGCCTTAGGCTCTTCGTATACGGCGCTTCGCGAAGCTTCTCCATAAACAGGCGGTGCACATGCTCGCCCATCGTCATCACCAGCCCTTCTTCGAGCGAAATGCGCGGCTGCCAGTTCCATTCGCGCCGCACTTTATCGATATTCAGGCGCATCTGCTGCTTATCCTCCGCACGTCCCGCCTTGTACACCGGACGAACGAAGACATTGAACAAATCTTGCAGGATGAGCAGCAGCTCCTCAATGCCCACGATTCGTCCCGAGCCGATATTGTAGGTCTGCCCGCTCCCCCGGGAAATCGCAAGCAGATTCGCTTCGGCGGCGTCGGAGACGTGAAGAAAGTCCCAGTACCGCGTATGCTTCCCGTAAATCGGCGGCCGCGAGCCGTCCATGACGCTATTAATGATCCTCGAAAGGATGAAATCGTCGCGATCGCTGCGGCTTCCGTAAATGGAAGAATACCGCAATATCGTATAATCCAGACCGAATAAATTGGCGAACGCTTTGATATACTCCTCCGGAGCCAGCTTGGAAAATCCGAGGGCCGACTTGGGGGCGCACGGATAAGTCTCGTCGACAGGCTCCGGTTCCTTCGAGCCGTACACTTCGGCGGACGAGCCGTAGACCAGTTTTTTCACATTAAACTCCCGGCACAAGTCCAGCAAATAGATCAAACCGCGCATATCGGGGTTCATCGCTCCGAGAGGCTTGCCCTGGGACGGAATCGGCGCTTCCGCCAAGTGAATGCACACATCGGGAAGCTCCTTCTCCATAATGCCGCGCATTTCGGGCCCGGCGATATCCGCATGATAAAACTGCGACTTCGGATGGATATTCTCGCTCCTTCCCGTAGTCATATTATCGACGACAACAACCTGCATCCCTTCCAGAATCAGCCTATCTACCGTGTGCGAACCGATGAATCCGGCTCCGCCCGTCACCAAGATCTTCATTCGTGATACACCCCTTATCAACGTATCAAGACAACCTGATACGAATTGTATCATATTTTATCGAATAATAGGACTATTTCAAGTAAAAAACATTCATTTTTAAATGAAATTTTATAAAAATGGGATACTTTTTGTATCATAAATGAAGTTGCTGGAGCTAGTAGGGAGGATTGTCGGACTCGGAGGGCTGAATTTGCGTTCCAAGCGATTATTTTGCGACAGATCCGGCTCTTTTGGCGCACATTTGATCGCGGTTCATCGTTTTAACCAGAGACGGTTCATTCCAGAACGTTCGTTCCGACGCAAACGCTTCATATTTGTCCAACCGCAAACCGAGCTGACGTACAATCACATTGATATCTACATTTATATGCTTCAGTTTATTCATCAATTTTCCTCTCCATCCATGTTATAGTCAACTATATAAATATGCTGTTAGTCGTATAAAAAAACGATATTCTTTACGGCATGGTATGCTTTATATTTTAATTTAATACAATTGATATACATGAATCATCCCTATATTACCAAAAGCAGCGTTACAACATAGTTACAGTTGCGCCTTTTCCTGCGTTTCTAAAAATTTTTTTAACTTTGGATTTTACTAATACCAGTTATTTGCTATAATCGAACCGGAAACCAAAAATAGTCCAAAATGACTATTTCCTTTCCGCGAGGAATTCGGAGGTCTTACATCATGCCGTTTATGCCCATAGACTCCATACAGACCTATTACGAATATTATCCATGCGACATGGCCGGTACCCGAACTCTCGTCTTGATTCACGATGCGGGTCTGGACTCATCATACTGGCACTCCATTATATCTCTATTGCAAGACCGATATTCCATTCTTCTCTACGACTTGAGGGGACATGGCCAAAGCGAAAGCGGTTCCGCCCCGGTTTCCTGGGATCTCTTATGCAAGGATTTGCACGAGCTGATCAGAAAACTGGGGCTTGCTTCTGTTATTTTAATCGGACACGGGCTGGGCGCCAATCTGTCGGCCCGGTTCGCCACCAGCTATCCGACGATCATTGAAAAAGTAGTGTACATTTCTCCGCCGATTTCGGGCCCCGCCGACTTCCTCACCCAAGAGTTCCAATACCGCTGTCACCTTGCCGCTGGAAGCGATCTGGACATTCTCGGCAGAACGATGGCCAGGCGCATCGTGATCGATCCGGAGCGCTCCGAGCTCATGGACCGCATCGCGCAATCCTACAGGCGCGTAAACCGCAACCGATACTTCGAGCTGCTGGCCTTGCCGGCTCTATCGAATCAGGTTGAAGAGCTGGCGTATACGGGAAAGCCGGCGCTGATTTTGACGGGAGAGCTCGATCCGATCTTCGGCCCGGCCGTGTGCGGCATTTCCTACGCTTATTTGTCGCGCGCCACCTTGTTTATCGTTCCTGCTGCCGCGAATATGCCGTTTATCGACCAGCCGCGCTATACGGCCGACTGGATCGATTATTTTATCCGGAAGCAAACGCATTCGCTGCCGGGCGAAGCGCTTTCAGCCAGGATGGTTCCGAGCGCCGGCCCGCCCCGATGGCTCCATCGACAAGCGAGAGGTACGGATTCGGCCAATCCTATACTGACCGTCAAATGCTTGCATACGTTTGAGGTGACTTTGAACGGAAAGCTGCTGAAGGATGGCTGGAATACCCGATACGCCAAAAACCTGCTGCTCTATCTTGTTTTTCATCCGATAGCGACTCGTGAACAAATCTGTGATGCGCTGTTCCCGGAGATGGATGTCAAGAAGGCGCTTGGCAATTTACGGGTTTATTTGAATCATTTTGCCAAGCTGCTGGAGACCAGGGAGCGGGAAAATTCATGCGTTCACGTCAGCAGAGACACCGTACGGCTCATGGGCGTCGTCGAATGCGATCTGGAGGAGCTGCAATCGTTAATAAGGGGAGCCCAGCAGGAGAGGGATCCCGAGATGAAATATACGATCTGCCGTCAGCTGCTCGGCCAAATAACGGCAAGGGTGCTGCCCGGCTTCTACGATCCGTTCGCTTTGGCGCTCAAGGAGGAAACGGAGCATCAGTGGGTCCAGCTCGCCTTGTGGGCCGCTGACTACTGCTGCAACCGCCTTCAACACGAGCAAGCGATCCCGTTTCTCACGCGCTGTCTGGAGCTGTTTCCGGAGGAGGAAAGCATATACGACCGAATTATCGAGCTGTATGCTCATCTCGGTCAGGAGCGCGAGCAGCGCCATTGGATGCGCAAAAAGCAGGCTCTTCAGACGTAGAAGAAAACGGCATCCTGCGGGCGCCTTAAGCGCTCTGGCCGCAGGATGCTGTGGCAATGGGACGATGCAAGGGCTACTGCTCCTTAATGACCTGCATCTCTCCAAGGCATTCGCCGCAGATGTGCCTCTCCTTGAATTCGCTGACTTGCTCCATGGAACCGCAGAAGACGCAGCGCGGACGATACCGTTCAAGGATGATATGGTCTCCGCTTACCAGAATCTCCACAGGGTCTCCTTCATTCATTTGATATCGCTTGCGCAGCGATTTGGGCAGCACAATTCTTCCCAGCTGATCGACTTTTCTGACGACGCCTGCCGGTTTCATCATCAATTCACCAACTTTCCTGAAATCTACGGGTAATCCCTCTAGATTATTCGACGCTTATGAATAAATTCCTTCCCTCTTTGCCCATTTTTGCCATAAACCTCGCGGCCGAGCATTCGATCGGCGGCTTGGCCGGCGGGCAGACCGGCCCAGGCTTCACTGAAGGCCGGGAAAGCCGGTTTGCCGCAGCGCTTCGTACAGGATAATCGCGGCCGAATTGGACAGATTGAGCGATCTTACGTCCGAAGTCATCGGCAATCGCATCAGCTGTCCGGGATGAGCCTCGAGAATATCCGGAGCGAGCCCCCTGGTTTCCTTGCCGAACACAAGGAAATCGCCGTCCCGGAACGAAATATCCGTATACCGCTTATCCGCTTTCGTCGTAGCCAGAAAAAAACGGCCCTCCGGATATTTCTCCTTCACCTCGGAGAATGAATCGTGATATTCCAGCTTGACGGCATGCCAGTAATCGAGCCCCGCCCGCTTCAGCGTCCGATCGTCCGTGCGGAAGCCGAGCGGACGCACCAGATGCAGCCAGGTGCCCGTCGCCGCGCAGGTTCGCGATATATTGCCAGTATTGGCCGGAATTTCGGGCTCCACCAGTACGATATGAAAGGCCATAGTTGTCGATATCACCTCGCTTGCCGGACCGCTCTTCAATTATACTACACTTTCGCCTGCTTTCTCCGGGAAATTTAACATTCGTTTTACTTGTTCTTAATATGCGGATGATGTTGCTGCCGGATAATGAAAGCATAGCGCGTACACTGACCAAAGGAGACCTCGGGCATGCTGAAGAAAAAAATTCTTGTGGTGGACGACGAGCCTTCCATTTCCATGCTGATCGAGTTCAATCTGAAGTTAGTCGGCTTCGAAGTCCAATGCGTCGAGGACGGCGAAGCCGTATTCCAAGCTATCCAGCAGTTCCGGCCTGACCTGATCGTGCTCGACCTGATGCTGCCGAAGATGGACGGCATTCAGGTGTGCCGCAAACTGCGCTCGCAGAGCAACCTGGTGCCGATCATTATGCTTACAGCGATGCAGGATTTATCGGATAAAATCGCCGGTCTCGATAACGGCGCCGACGATTATATGACCAAGCCGTTCAGCCCGCAGGAGCTGATCTCGCGCATTCAAGCTATCCTCCGGCGCATTCAGACGCTGCCTTCCGCTGAGGAAAGCGCGCCGATCACCATCGGCCACATCACCATTCTGCCCGATCAGCGCGAAGTGACTCTGAAGGGGCGGACCATTGAGCTGACGCCGAAGGAATTCGACCTGCTGCTGTTTTTATGCCGGCACCGCGGCAAAGTGCTGAGCCGCCAGCAGCTGCTGCATGGCGTGTGGGATTATCATTTTCTCGGGGACACCCGCATCGTCGACGTCCATATCAGCCATCTGCGCGACAAGATCGAGACGAATGCCCGCACTCCCGAATATATCGTAACCATTCGCAACGTCGGCTACAAGCTTACCGGGCCTGCATCGAAGGAATCGCTCGCTTGACGAACCCGGGCTGCTCCCCTGCAGCGCCCGCATTTCATGAAACGAAGAAGCCTCCGGCCGCACATGCACGCGAGCCGAAGGCTTCTTCCTTCGCTTTCATCCATACAACCGCTTGTCATGATAGACGGCTTTATTCCAGTACTTCTGCTTCATTCGCTCGTCGAGGCAGCTATCGTGCAGTTCAAAATAGTAGTTTCGCCAGAATCTATGCCAGGCGTATCTCATCGTTGAAAGGATCGACTTCATACAACCTCCCACGGATTCCTGCCGGTCAGGCCGCCTCTAGTCGGAAGCCTTACCCTCAGCTGTTCCGCCTGCGGAAATCGTCCATGAAATCGGCGAGCGCCTTGCAAGCCTCGTAAGGCACCGCGTTATACGTCGAAGCGCGAAGGCCGCCGACGCTGCGATGGCCCTTGAGGCCGACGAAGCCTTGCTGCTCGGATTCCTTCACAAACTTCTTCTCCAGTTCCTCGTCCTGCATGCGGAACGTAACGTTCATGATGGAGCGGCTGTCCGGTTCCACAACGCCGCGGTAGAAGCCGCCGCTCTTATCGATGGCGTCGTACAGGAGCGCCGTCTTCTCCTTATTGCGCTTCTCCATCGCTTCCGCCCCGCCGTTCTCCTTGATCCAATGGAGCACAAGGTTGACCATATACACCGAGTAGGCCGGCGGAGTGTTATACAGCGAATTGTTCTTCGCGTGCGTGCTGTAGCTTAGCATGGTCGGGATGTTCTTCGGAATGTCTGCCAGCATGTCTTCGCGAATAATGACGACGGTCACGCCGGACGGCCCGAGATTTTTCTGCGCTCCCGCATAAATCATGGCAAACCGGGAAACGTCGATCGGCCGGCACAAAATATCGCTCGACAAGTCGCCGATCAGCGGCACGCTGCCGGTATTCGGGTACTGGCGATATTGCGCCCCTCCGATCGTCTCGTTCGACGTAATATGCACATATGCGCTGTTGGCCGGCAGCTGCATGTCCGACAAATCGGGGATGCGGGTAAACTTGTCCGCCTCGGAACTGGCCGCGATCGCCGTCTCTCCGAACAGCTTCGCTTCCTTGATCGCCTTCTCCGCCCAAGATCCCGTATGCACGTATTGGGCGACCGTTCCCGGCTTCAGGAAGTTCATCGGGATCATGGCGAATTGCGTGCTCGCCCCGCCCTGCAGGAACAGGACTTTGTAGCCGTCCGGAATGCCCATCAGCTCTTTCATCAGCGCCTGGGTTTCTTCATTCAACTGCTCGTACTGCGAGCTTCGGTGGGAAATTTCCATAATGGACATCCCGATTCCGCGATAATCGACGAATTCCTCCTGGGCCTTCTGCAGCACTTCCAAGGGCAAGGCTGCCGGACCCGCGTTAAAGTTGTATGCGCGCTTCGTCACGTGATTTCCACCTTCGCTTTTGGTTATGATATGGCTATGATAGCAAGTTTGACGCTACTCCACAAGTAGCCCTTATGAACATTTACGCACAAGCCTGTGATTCGTTTTTTTCCATTCCCTTCTAGCTGACAATACGTGTTATAATACGATGGGAAGAAAAGATAAGCGCCGATGACTGGCGATTCCTTCGCCTTCGCCCGTCGCCTTCGGTTAAAGGGGTTTATATGCACTATTCGGTCTGGGAAGCGGCAAAGTTCGGATTTTTGGGTCTCCTTGAATTTTTTTCTACCTTTGCGCTGATGATTTGGGCGTTTCGGTTTCGGTTGCGCGATTTTTGGGGGCAAATGATATGTATCGGGGTGCTAATGGCCAGCATCTCCTGGATCATCCGGCATATCTGCGATTTTTCGGGGGCGGCGCCTCTCGTGCTGATGGCCAGCATGACCGTCTCGCTGTCGCTTATGACGGGGATTCGCCTTTTCTGGAGCATGTTGATGTGTTCTTTGGCCTGTCTCGGATTTATGGCCATTCAAATCCTGGTCATCTTCGTGCCCGACCTGCTGGGCTGGTACGAGCTAGAGTCGGTCGATCCGTTCGGCTGGACGGCTCATCTGCTGCAGGCGCTCACCGCCGCCATCTATTTTGGCCTTGCCTGTCTGATCAAGCATTATCGGCTCGGAGTAACGTACGTTTCGCGGAATGAACGCGGCTCGGTTGCGATGAAGGGGAACAATCTGTCCATTTTCATATTGATCATCGTTACTTTTATATTGGCCGCACTCATTTATCAGATCAGCCAGTACCCCTTCATCGTGCTGCTCATGATCGTGAATCTGGTTCTGCTCATTTATTTGATTTATATCCAAGAAAAACAATCGCTGTAGCCAGGCAGCGCCGTGCTGGCGGAACGCGGAAAATCTCCACGCGCGAGCCGGGTCAAGGCCGATGCCAAATCCGCTTGCGAGGCAAGCTCCATAACTTGACCCAAAGGCCGCGATCGTCGTCGCGGTACAATCGAATGCCGATCAGCTTTAGCGGCGTCCAAATTTCGCTGAAATGGATATAGGGCATGGGTCCGCATCCTCCTCGAAACGATACGTAATGTATCGTCGCTTCTCGGCTATATTTTATCACGAACCTGCCTATCCATGAACTTAAAAAAAGTTAATACTTGCCCCAGGCGGAAGGAACAGGGCACAGGCGGGGGAGAAGAAGGAGTCCGTTTCGGCCTTGCTATTTGTGCAGCGCGATACAGCTGCGCGCCTCCTCGACGCTGTACCCGGCGTTGCGAACCTCCCGGGCGAATTGAATCCATTCCCGCTCCAGCGCGTCCGTTTCGTCAGAAGCCTCGTCTCTGATGAGCGCCTCAATCTCCACTCCGAGCACCGTCGCTACCTTGATCAGAATCTCGATAGAAGGGTTGCGCTGGATATTTCGTTCGATCGAGCTCAAATACGATTTGGCGACGCCGGCCCGAAAGGCCAGCTCGTTCAGCGATAGCCTTCTTTGCTTGCGATATTGTTGAATGCGCTTACCAATCATGAATTTATCACCTTCACTCCTTTAAAGTCGCATCATGAACCAGGTGCCATGATTTGCTCCAGCCGTGCGAGCGCTTTCGCCTGGGCTTCGTGTCTGGCCTTCTCGTATTGGCTGCGCCACGCGGCGGTCAGCGTATCTTCCAGCCCTGCCTGCTTCAATTCCTCTTGCGCTGCGGCGGCGATCTGCTCCCAGCCGCTGCGGCATTCCGCCTCCGCCTGCGCCAGCCGATCGGCATATTTGTTGTACATGGTCCTGATGTCCTCCGCATCCGAGGAAGCGAGCACCGCCCAGTCCCCGGCAATCTGCTCGGCAAGCTGCGCGGCCTTCGCTTCGCAGCTTGCCTGCAACGCACGCAGCTGCGGCTCATAGTTGGCCTTGACGCGCTGCGTGGTGCCGATAGCTTCCGCATCGGCCGCTTCCGCATCGGCCGCTTCCGCATCGGCCGCTTCCGGGTCGGCCGCCTGCCCCGATTCGCCATCCGCGGGAGGCTCATCGCCCGCTTCTGCCTGCGCTTCCTGCCGCTGCGCCGGCTGCTCATTCCCCGGCTCGGAGGGCGCCTTGCCCTCCGGCCCATGGCCCGGCTTCACCGCCGCTGCCGCACGGTCTTCCGCCAGGAATTGCGCTTTCCCGCTATTCTCTATTTCTTGTTCCGCGAATCCGGCCCCACTATCCTTTTCGACAGCTGGTGCTGGCGTCTTCTCCGGTTCGCCGGAACTGCTTGCGCGAGCAGGCCGCCCGTCCGTTCCGGACATGCTCCATGCCAAGAGCCCGATGGCCAGCAGAGCGAGGATGACGGCTCCTGCAGCCCAGAGGCGGGCTTTCGCCTGCGGCCTGCGCCGCTGCCGGTTCTTGATCATGCCGGAACCCCCCGCTTGCTTCTCCGGCGCGCAATGGCGCTGCAAAGAATAATCCCCGCCGCCGCCCCCGTGGCGTCAAGCAATACATCGAGCGCCAGCGGCGTGCGGCCCGCGGTAAACGATTGGTGAATCTCGTCCAAGCCTGCAGACGATTCGTGTCGCTCCCTTTCCGTGCTTATCCCTTCCATGGCCTACTTCCCTTGCCCGGCTGTGTCCAGCATCTTCAGGCTGTCCTGATACGACTTGCCCTGGCTCAAGCCGTATTTGGCGGCAATCGAGATCATCTGGTTATACTCGTCCTCCGTCAGCTTCTCCAGAAAGATTTTCTTCGCTTCCTTCTTCTCCGCGACGCTCATCCCTCCGCTCGCCATCTTCATGAACAGGCTTACCTCGTCCTTGGTAAATTTCTTCATCAGCGTCGTCATCACGAACATTTTCTCCTGCATGGTGACCTGCTCTTTGACCGCTTCCGCTTTCTCCGGAGTAATGTTCGGGGTATACCCCGTGTCCTTCTCATGCGGCTGATGCCCATCGTCCTGCGGCTTGTCTCCGCCGGCGCCGCCGGATGCCGGGTCCGGCGCCTGACCGCTGCCCTGCTGCGCTCCGGCAGAAGGCTCCGCCGATCCGGCCGTTGAACCGGTCTGAGCGGCTCCGGCCGCCGGGGGCGCTTCGTCCCCCGCCTTCGGAGCGGCAGGTGGAGGCGTCGTCTTGCCGGGCGCAGCGGCCCCGCCTCCCGGCTTCGCCTGATCCGCGCCGCTATCCGCCGCCTCCTTCAATGCCGAGGAAGCCAGCTCTTCAAAAATCCGATTCGTGACCGCGTCCATCGCGAAATAGCCGCCGACGAGCAGAATCGCTATGGAAAGGGCAGCAATGATGGCGATCCGTTTGAACATAGGTTATCCCTTCCTTCCTTGTACTCCCCTTTCGACGGATAGTTCTTTCTTTCTCATCTGAATGATCGTCAATAACAGCGGCTCCATGCCGTTCAATTGCTCCAGCGTCGCTTCCTGCTTAATATATCGGATCGTTTTCTTGAACGATCTGGGATATTCATCGAACTTCTTCATACAGTTTCCCCTCTTGAACGGCCAGGTGCTTCATTAAGATCGTCTTCAACTCCTGAACGTAATCATGCACGGATGCTGCATCGTTCCTATTCTCCGCAGAATCGACAAATTGCTGCAGATCTTGCAAGAGAACCTGTATGTTCATTGTCCGTTGACCACTCCATTTGCGGGAAATATTAACGGCCTTGCACAAGGAGCTCCTTTTCAAACAATCTCTGCAGGTAGTTCATCACATCGCTTCGCAGATCGTCCCGTTGCAGGGCAAAGTCGACCGTCGCTTTAATAAAGCCGAATTTATCTCCTACATCGTAACGCGTACCTTCAAAATTGTAGGAAAGCACCGCCTGAGTTTCGTTCAATTTTTTAATAGCATCGGTCAACTGGATCTCCCCGCCGGCGCCCGGCTCCTGCTTCTCCAACAGCTCGAAGATTTCCGGGCGAAGCACGTATCGCCCCATGATGGCATAGTTGGAAGGCGCCATTGACTGCTCCGGCTTCTCGACGAGCGACTGGACATGAACCAGATTCGGCTCAATCTCCTGTCCTTTAGGCTCGATAATGCCGTACTTGTTCACTTCCGCGTCCGGGACCCATTGAACGCCGACGACAGAGGAATGATATTTATGAAACACATCGAGCAATTGCTTCAAGCAAGGCTTCCCGGATTGTACGATATCGTCTCCTAATAAAACAGCGAACGGCTCATTGCCGACAAACGACCTGGCGCATAAGACGGCATGTCCCAGGCCGCGCGGTTCCTTCTGCCGGATGTAGTGAATGTTCGCCATATCGGAGATGGCCCGAATTTCCTCCAATTCGGCCAGCTTCCCCTTTTTCTCCAATGTTTCCTCAAGCTCGAATGACTTGTCAAAATGATCCTCAATCGCCCGCTTGCCCCGGCCGCTGATGATAATAATATCTTCAATGCCGGAAGCGATCGCCTCCTCAATGATGTATTGAATGGTAGGCTTATCCACGATCGGCAGCATCTCCTTCGGCTGCGCTTTCGTTGCAGGCAAGAAACGGGTGCCTAATCCCGCTGCTGGTATAATCGCTTTTCTGACCTTCAATCCTATCGCCTCCTGCCGCTGCGGATTTGCATCCTCATTGTTGAAAAATAGGCTCTGTCACCGTGAACGGGGCCGGCCTTGCGGCGCGAAATCCGTAAAAGTACAAAATCGCTTCCGCAATGCGCCTCGACGCTTGGCCGTCTCCATACGGATTCGCCGCCTGGGCCATTCGGGCATACACCCGACCATCCGTCAGCAGCTCATCCGCCATGCCGAAGATCGTTTCCTCGTCCGTTCCGGCCAGCTTTAACGTTCCGGCCGTCACTCCCTCGGGCCGCTCGGTCGTATCGCGCAGCACCAGAACCGGCTTCCCCAGCGATGGCGCTTCCTCCTGCACGCCGCCCGAATCGGTCATAATCAGATAAGAGCGAGACATGAAGTTATGGAAATCAACGACATCCAGCGGCTCGATGAGGCGGATGCGGGGATGCTCCCCCAGCACTTCCCGCGCCGCTTCTCTCACCGCGGGGTTCATATGAACAGGGTACACAACGGCTGTGTCCTCGTGCTTCTGCACGAGCCGCAAAATAGCCCTGAACATGCTGCGCATCGGTTCGCCGAGATTTTCCCGCCGATGGGCCGTGAGCAGGATGAGACGATGGCCCGCCAGTTCCTGAAGCACCGGGTGAGAATAATCGCCTCGAATCGTCGTTTTCTGGGAATCAATGACCGTATTGCCCGTGACAAATATACGCTCGCCCGGTTTATTCTCCCGCAGCAAATTGCCGGCCGCCACCTCGGTCGGCGCAAAGTGCAGATCGGCTATGACACCGGTTAGCGACCGGTTCATCTCTTCGGGAAATGGCGAGTATTTGTTGTTCGTGCGCAGCCCGGCCTCGACATGGCCGACGGCAATCTGGTTATACAATGCCGCCAGGCTGGCGACAAAGGTCGTTGTCGTATCGCCATGCACCAGAATCATATCCGGCCTCGCTTCCTTCAGCACACGATCCAGACCTTCCAACGTTCTGGAGGTGATATCCACCAGCGTCTGGCGGTCTTTCATAATATTCAGATCGTACTTTGGCTGAATATCGAAAATACGCAAAACTTGATCCAGCATTTGCCGATGCTGGGCGGTGACGCATACCGTCGTGTCCAATTCGCGATATTTCCTAAGCTCATGAACTAACGGCGCCATCTTGATCGCTTCAGGCCGCGTGCCGAAAATGGTCATTATTTTTTTCCGCTTTGTCATTTCATCACACCTAAACGAGATATTGTTGGCGTACGTGCAGATCACACCTGCGCTGCCGCCACTTCAAAGACCGCTTCTTCGGCAAGCGCCGTGCTGCTGCCGTCGCCCAGCAGAAAATACTCGAACCCGCTTTGCGTCACCGCGTGTTTATCGAACAGGTTTCTGGTGTCGAGAATTTTTTTCGTTTTCACGATTTTGGCCAGCACATCGAAATTAAGATTTTTGAACTGTTTATGGTTGACGCCAAGCACGATCAAATCGGCATCGTTGGAGACCTCGTACACATTGCTGTCGTATTTCTCAATATACGGATCGACCACTTCCACCTGATAGTTTTCCTCCAGCATCTCGATCAATTCCACGACAGGGCTTTCTCTCATGTCGTCTACATCCGGCTTATACGTGCAGCCGAGAACGACAACCTTCGCCCGATCCGGCACGAGGCCGGCAACCTTCTGAGCCACGTAAGCCGGCATCCCGTCGTTCGTCTTTCTGGAAAGCTCGATAATGCGGGCCAATTCCGGCGTCGCTTCAACGATAAACCAAGGATCGACCGCAAGGCAGTGGCCGCCTACGCCAGGTCCCGGCTGATGAAGGTTGACGCGGGGATGCTTGTTGGCGTATTTCACGACATCCCATACATTGACACCGAGCTTGTCGCAAATTTTGGCCAGCTCGTTAGCGAGCGCGATGTTGACATCCCTGTAGGTGTTTTCCATCAGCTTGCACAGCTCGGCGGTTGTGGCGTCCGTCAGATGCATCTCGCCCTGAACGAAGGCGCTGTAGAGTTCCTTCGCTTTGATCGCCGACTCCTCGGTAATGCCGCCAATAATTTTGTTGTTATGCTCCAGCTCGTAAATGATTTTGCCGGGCAGCACACGTTCGGGGCAGTGCGCCACATAAAAATCGCGGCCTGCCTTCAGCCCACTTTTTTCCAATACCGGAATCAATACGTCTTCTGTGCATCGCGGAGATACCGTCGACTCCAAAATAACGAGGTTTCCCGGCTTAAGCACGGGATAGATGCTTTCCGCCGCTTTCACCACGTAGGACAAGTCCGCTTTCTTCTCCCGCGTGATCGGCGTAGGAACGGCAATGATGAAATTGTCCGATGGCTCGACGATCGTGCTTGCGCTGAACATGCCGCTTAGGACGGACTGTTTGACGATCTCCTCGAGGTACGGCTCTTCGATATGAATTTTTCCTTCGTTGATGATATCGCAAATCTCCTGGACGACATCCACGCCTTTCACTTTCACGCCATGGGACGCAAACATCGCAGCCGTCGGCAAACCGATATAACCTAATCCGATAATCGATACTTGTTTCATATTTCCAGCCTCCCTAAGTATTGGATGACAAAATGTAAAAAAATGTAGATAAAAAATAGCCCTGTAAAATACAGAGCCATTCCTAAACCGCTGCGCTGGAGCAAGCTGTCTATTCGGTGGTTCGCGCTGTCTCCGGATTTACATGCTTGCTGGATTGGTAAACCAGATAAAGCACAACCAAATAATTGATCGAGTACAAAATACTGATGGTCAAGAGAAACGCCGTTATCGACCAGCCGAAGGAAAGCGCCAAAATATAGGCAGCGACCGATTCGATGAGAAAACCGATTTGCAGGAAAATATCGTATTTTTGCTTTCCGGCGACAACAAATGAGACTGTCAAGGAAGTGACGATAAATTTGGCAGCAAACATGGGAGTAAGCAGCGAAATATAATACCCCGCTTTTTCCCAGCCGGGACCGAACAGCACTCCGATCACCTTCGGGGACAAGACGGCCACCAGGAAGAACATCGGGATCGAAGCCGCCGTCAGCAGAAGCAATGTTTTTCGGAACGCATGGACGAACTTCCCGGTTCGCTGCCGTTCCTCCGTCGCCCTGGACAAATAAACCTTGGCCACGTTCATGCTGATCAGCTGGATCGGCATGCCCAGCAGCCGATACGAAATATAATAATAGCCCACTTCCGCCAACCCGTATAAATTGCCGATAAATATATTCAATACGGAATAGGAGAAGGCGTTAATTAAAGAAGCGGGCGTTGAAAACAAGGCCTGGTTTTTATACTTTTTCAAGGCAGCTATGACGTCCATACGAGTGACTTGCAAAAAATCCTTGAGGTTGGCAAACGCATGCTTCGCCTGGCGGGTGATGCCCATCAGAGTGGACAGCAATTGGGCGAGAAGAAGCCCGGCCATCCCCATCTTCAGCAGGCCAAATCCGATTTGCCCGGCCGCTTGCAGCAGCGAACGCATAAATGTGACGGAAGCGATGATTTTGAATTGTTGATGCCGGTTGTTGTAGCTGCTTAAAATATTGATGATTCCGTTGAACCAGAGCAGCGGCAGCGCCATGAAGCACCATAGGCCGATGGCGCTGTACGACGTAACCCCCATGGCCAAGACGGCCGCAAGCCCTGTCCCGACAAGCGCGATTACGCTCAACTGGATCCCCAGACTGCCCACAGTCAGGGCGCTTGCTTCTTTATCGTTGTCAGCGACCACGATGCCCATATCGTATTTGGCGTTGATGACAGGGGTGAACATGCTGACCAAGGTCACAACCAGCGTGTAGGCGCCGAACTGCTCGGCCGTATAAATGCGGGTAATGATCGGCGATGTAAAAAATAAGATGAGCTGCGCGAAAATGGTTCCCAGGCTGAGCGTAAAAATGTTTTTCAGGAATGTGTTATTTTTAACTTTGCGAACAAGAGTCATATTGGATATCAGCTCTCCTATCCGTCCGTTCTGCCAATTATTCGATATCGCTGAATTCCAATAAGCACAAGCAGCAGCAAGATGACGTCATATCTTACCCTAAAAATCGATTCCAGATCTGCATACATCACGATCATCCCCATGTAAATGGCCACCCGAATGATGATGGGCATCAACACGTAATTATGGTTGTAAGAAGCGATCAATCGGTCAATTTGTCCGAGAATGAAACCGAACAGTACGATGGTGAATAACACCCCTGCTATCCCTAATTGGTAATATCCCAATGTCAATATATCGCTCGGAATCCCCCCCAAGATCATCGTATTGTTTTGCATGACCGTATTATACACATACAGCGGCTCCGACTCGCGGATGCCGATTTTGCTCAGCACAAACGCCGGAGAAAGGCTGATGATCCACAAGAAAAAGTCCTGCATGTAACGAAAAGAGTAGTTGTCGTTGGAAAGCACGAACAGCATGTTGGAAAAAGGAAACGAAAACTGCTGCATCAAGCTGGCCAATCCCAAATCCTCAAAGCTGATCGGTCTTCCGTACGATAAATAGGCAAAAATGGGATCCAGAACGATAATGCTGATGATCCCGATGACTACGATGACGCTCCATAATACCATTTCTTTGTTCGAACGTTTTTTTTCCTTATGCTTCGTCATCAAAAAGCCGATGATCACGGTTGCCAGCAAAATAACGATGTGCGTTCTGCCGCCATTAAGAAAAACAATGTACAGCGTAATCGCAAACGTAAACAGGGCCATCGTTCGATAGACGACGGTCGGCTTATATCGGGCCATCATATAAAACAAATAAAATGAAAAGATGATGAATGGCTTGAACATTCTCAGGAAAACAATCGGGTTATTGGCGCCGTCCTTAACGTCCGAGCGTTTGAAGCCTCGGACCAGCTCGATATTGTTTAACGCGTTCAGAATGCCGCCCTGCAAATAAACCTCCGCAAAGACGCCGACCATGCCAATAAAAAAAGTAAGGAACGCGATTTTTTCATATTTGGCCAGCGGCAGTTCCTCGGAGGGCTCACGGTGCTTCCCTATTTTTGTTTTAACGCCTACGCCATATCCTGCAAGCAATGCGATATAGCCTGCAAAAGCCAAGAAGGTTACCAGAAAGATGACGTTTGTTCCGTAGGCAACGGCAATTTTTTCGGGAACGCTGCTGCGGTTGATAATGAAATAGATGGGGACGACCCCATAGATCAGAGCATAAAAGTAGCTCCCGATCGAGAACGCTTTGATGCCCTTAATTTTTTTGTTTACCTTCATTACCGCAAATTGAACCATGGCAATTAATCCGACACAGAAAGAAATGGCCAATAAGTCCTGGCTGTACATGTTCATTAGGTTTGTTCACCTTTTATCTTATTCAGCGATAGACGCCTATGACGAGCGAATCCTTCGTCATCGGTCGTCACCTGCGGTGTTGAAACTCGCCGGCAAGTTACCGTCAAATTTTCAAGATAGATGATATTAATTGTTCACCGATTGACTTTGCGTTCAATTCCTTGACCGGCGCCGTTTTTTTGTCGAATCCCGATTGTTCCAACCGGATTAACGCTTCCTTAATATCTTGTTCGTTGTTTTCACAAAAGACGCAGCGATCAAATCGCTCGAAAAATTGCCTCGTTTCCTCTTGATGCCCGTCCAAAATGAACAGTATGGGCTTGTTCGTTCCCATATACTGATAAATTTTGCCCGGTATTTGTCTTCCCCGGCGGTTGCTCAGGTGAACGAGCACATCGACTTCGCTTTCGAGCTTCTTGACGGTTTCGAACGTTTGTCGTCCGAGAATGTCGATGTTGTCCGTCGATTCCAGCTTTTCGTCGGAATTCCCGCACACCACGAATTTGAGATTCGTTTGTTTGACAGCGTTATATAACGGCTTTAAGTTTCTGATATGGGAATGGTAGTCGCCAAAATATCCGATTTTCGTTATTTTCCCGCTGTTTGGATATATATTTTCGTTCAGATAGGGGGGCAGCAAGGTGCCCATCTTTCCCGCGTATTCCGGAAAAATCGCGGCTTGTTCATTGCAGGTAAGCGGCGAAACATAGAACACGAAATCGGCGTAAGACAAGAGCTTTTTCTCTTCTTTTTTAATCAAGTAATTCATGCCGAACGTTTTATTGGTAATATCGGCGAACATGGGATCGCCCCAAATTTGGATATATTTATTATATTTTACTTTATTTTGTTTGATGAGCTCCCAGGCCAGCAGGTGAGAGGACTTCGGGTCCGAAACGGAAATGACGGCGTCAAAAGGATGCTCATCCAAGCCGTACACCTTTCGCACCTGATGAATGCTGCCTTTTAAGGAGTCGTAAATGTTAAATTTGAAATACACCTCCCTCGCCTTCATTTTCAGCTTTTTTTTCATGGCGGACAGCAGCGATGGATGGCTGCTCTGGTTCTGTTTGTTGGAAAATGCCGAGTACATCACACCGGACGGTATAGTAACCTTTCTAACGCCTTTCAAATCTAATGAAGCGTCGTAATTCGATGCGTTTTGCTGCGCCTCGGTCGTTAACAAAGTAACTTCCGCCCCGGCGGACAGCAAACCGTGAATCGTTGCTCGCTTTCTGATGGAGGACGATACATTGGCTTCAAGCGGGCGCGATGTAACAAACAGGATTTTCATCTTCAGTAACTACCACCTAGTTTTTGGTTTTCTTGACTGATTCCCCGGTCGCGATACGAAATTTCGCTATATAGATTCCCCAGTCTTTGCTTCATGATGTTCCAGCTGTATTGCTGCTCGTATAACTGTCTGGCTCGCGCTCCCATTTCCAGCCGCACCGCTTCATTGTCAAACAGATACTTGATCGCCAGTTCGAATTGCTCTTGATCATAATCAATCGTAAGGCCAATCTCCTCGCTTTCCACAATGCGGTCGATTCCGGTATTTTTGCAGACGATGATCGGCTTTTCGCACATCATCGCCTCGTACAGCTTGTTTGGCGAGGAATATTTGTGGTTCGCCACCTGAGGCGAATAGCATGCAAATAAAGCGTCGCTATGGCACGTCAGCTCCAGCACTTGCTTGTACGGAATTTTGCCCAAATAGGCGATGTTGTCATGCTTGTCGGCCGCCTCCTTGCACAGCGCTTCCAGGCTTCCGTATCCCCCAATGATCAGCTGCCATTCCGGATGCCTTGCGAAGATCTCCAGCGCTTCCTTGATCATTCTCCGGTTTTGCAGTATCCCAACATACAATAAGGTCGGCTTCGGATGCTCCCGCCGGGGAATCTCATCGACCATGTCAAAAGGCGTATTATGAATGTACTCGACCCTTTTGGGCCGGCTGCCCTTCACCTGCTCGATCCGGGCTTCATTCACCAAAATCAACGCTTCGGCTTGACGGATGGCGAAAAAGTCCATTTTCTTAATGATCGGCTTCAGCTGCCTGGGCACGTAAAAGGCATCGATATAAAAATCGCAAATGTCGTACACGTACTTTTTCCCAAACAGCATTTTCATCAGCAGCGCCGGCAATACGGTGTCAAAATCGTAAGCATGGATCAAGTCATACTCCTTGCGATGAACGAACAGCCATTTCAGCAAGGCGAGCTGAAAAAGGAGCAGCGGGATTAAATTTTTCAAGCCCTGGTTAAAGTCAGCCTTAATGCCGAAGCGATAAATATCCATTTCGCCGGCGGGAAGCGACAGCTTCTCCAATCGCATTCCGCTTTTTGAAGCACGCCGGTCCCAGGCCAGCGCGACAGGCGTATGGCCGTGCTCCATCGCTGCATTCATTTGTTTTTCGGCGCGCGGATAAGGATTGATCGGATTCGACCTCATGTATACGATTCTCATAGCAACCTCTCTTGCACAGAAAATGAATCATAATGACTCTGCATTTCCTTCAAATAGATGTGCAGCATCTTATCCTTGATGACCTGGATATCAAAATCTTTGATCTTCTCGAGGTTGATCCGAGACATCTTCTCGCGCAGCTCGGCGCTTTCGCATAAAGCGTCCAATGCCGAGGCCATCTGGCCGATATCTGTCGGATGGGCCAGAAAGCCTCCTTGCGAAGGCTCGACCAAATCGGTGTTTCCCCGAATATGGGACACAATGACCGGAAGTCCCGCCGACATAGCTTCCATTAAAGCGCGGGGCAAACCTTCTTGAAATGTCGGAAACAAGAACATATCGCTCGCCTTGAGCAGCTCGGGCATATCGGTGCGAAAGCCTAAAAAATGCACCCGGTCCGCAATGCCAAGCTGCTGCGCCAAGCTTTTGAGCTCTTCTTCCAACGGGCCTTTCCCGCATATCATGCAGTGCATCTGCTTATTGGCCGCCTGCGCGATCGCTCTTATACCGCTCTCGTAATTTTTCCGTTTGATCAGATCGCCAATCATGATCACAAGCGGGGCATTCGCGGGAATCCCCAAGGACTGCTTCACATCTTCTTTGCTGATTTGTACCGAAGCGTATTTGCGGGTGTCGACGCCTACCCCGGGAACATAAAACACTTTATCGCTGTTGTTCCTTAACCTGAACTGCTTCGCTGCCGCAAAGTCCTCGTGATTGATCGTGATCAGCCCGTCGGTCCATTTCGCCAACATTTTTTCCACCGATTTGTAGATCAGGTGATGCAGCAGCGGAGCTCCCTTATAAAAATGAAATCCGTGGGCCATGTAAATCACCGGCTTCGTCCCCGTCAGCCGCCCCGCGATTCGCCCCAGCAGTCCGCCTACCGGTGTGTTGCAATGGACGAGATCGTAGCTTTCTTCCTTCATAAGCCGGCATAACTGTTTCAGGGCGGTGATGTTTCTCAAATCAAGCGGGTTGCGAATAAAATCGATATGCTTCATGATCAGTTGATCGTTGCTATGATTCTTTATGTATTCGTTGAAATTCGCCGCAACATGCACTTCATGCCCTTGCGATAGAAGGGTGTCGAAAAGGACCAAATTGCCTTCATTCATTCGCCTCATAATGTTGGACACATACAATATTTTCATGTCAGCTACTCCTTATTGCGCACGGCTTGCTGACCGGCGGGAGACGAGTTATTGTAGATGCTTTTTCTTTGCAGCACGACAAGGATAGTGGCTACAAATATTTTGACATCCAGCCAAAAGGTCAGGTTCTTGACATAATAAACGTCGTTTTTCCTGCGCTCCTCTAATGACAGGTTATTGCGGTAAAAAGCCTGGTTATATCCCGTGATGCCGGGCCTGACCTCCCACTTCTGAAGCTCCTCCGGGGTGTACAGGTGAAGATTGTCCTGCAATCCGGGACGCGGGCCGATCAGGCTCATATCCCCTTTTAACACATTGATGAATTGGGCCAGCTCGTCCAGGCTGGTCTCTCGCAAAAATTTCCCGATTTTCGTCAAGCGGGGGTCATTCTTGGCATTAAACGTGCTGCCGTCGGCATTCCGGATATCGGGCGCGTTCACGATCATGGTGCGAAATTTGTACATTTTAAACACTTTCCCGTCTTTCCCGACTCTCGGGCCCAAATAGAAGACAGGTCCAGGATCGAACAGCTTGATCGCTATCGCAATAAGCAACAGCAATGGCGAAAGGATAACGAGAGCTACGGCCGCTGCCACGACATCGAGCCATCTTTTGATATATTTTTTATACATGATGATCATCCCTAATGGTCATTTGCTAATATCATGCGTTTGATCTCTGCCAAGCTTTCCGTTATATTGTACTGCGGCGACCAGCCGAGCACGTCCCGGGCTTTGCTGATATCCATGTGGTAGGTCATCGCATCTTCCTTAGCCTGCTCCTCGAAGACGAGATTGCCTTGATTATGGAAGGCGTCATTGACCGCTTCCGCAAGCGCGACATAAGAGATAGGCTGCTTCATGCCGATATTGAAGGCGCCTGTGACATCAGCTTGTTGCACCGCCTTGCGAATCGCATGAACAGCGTCTTTGACATAGAGGTACTGTCGCGATCCCGTCCCACGGCCGAAAATACGAATGGCTTCATGACGGGACGCCCGGTTCACAAAAATCCCGAACGCCCGGCTCACATGCTCTCCAACGCCGATAATCGGCGGCATTCTTAACGTCTTGATCGCCATCCCGTACCTGGCGTTATAATATTCCGCCAGCATCTCCACCGCCGCCTTGGAGTAGCCGTACAGCGTGCCCGGCTTCATGGGCTGGTCTTCTTTCCAGGGGAGCCGGTCAAAATCGGAATACACCGTGATCGATGAGATGATGACGATATTGCGGATCTGATTGCGGCGGCATGCCTCGAGCAAATTGGACGTCATCGTAACATTCGGCAAATACGTCTCCAAACGGTCCGGCCCTGTGCGGACAGCCGCCATATGGATGAGCGCATCGGCGCCTTCCGTCAGGGGCAGCAAACTGTCCAGCGAGTAGTCGGTATATCGATAGCTGTACTCCGTGGCGCCAACCGCATATTTGTCGATGCCCTTTCGCTGGCCCAGCACCGCATACTTGTCTTTGTCCGTGTTCATGGCAAGCAACCACTGCCCTATAAACCCTGTCGCACCCGTGATGACAATGTTCATTCGAGGCTCCTTAGTTGGCGGCTATGAAATAGCCGATTTTTTCATACTGGTTGTTGACCGGCCGTACCTTGGCGCCATTCTCATAGTACCAATGCTGGCACAAGTGCTCCGGAACGAGAAATTTCTCCTTCTGCACAACGGCATTCGGCAATTCGCAAAAAAATTCAAGCTTGAATGAGCCTTTGCCGTGAAAGACGGGCGTGACCGGCGATTTCAAGCGGCCGGTCAAATGCTCCAAGGTCAGCTTGAGCAGATTAAACGAAGTGTAGTAGCTTAGCAGCTTCCACATATGGCAGCCGTCCAGACGCGGGGTCGTCTCGATGATCTTAGGCTCATCGCCCTTCAATTTCATCTGAAAATATAACGGGCCGTTCTTGATGGACAGCTTCTCGGCTGTGCGGCTTACCAGGCTGAACAGCTGATCCAGCATTCCTTCATGGACTGCTCTGGAGGGAACGACATGCTCGCGCACCAGCCCTCCTTCAAACTGCGTCCAGCAATTTCGGTCGGAAGGAATCAGGAAGACGAGCTGCCCATCGATAAAATAAGCGTTGACGGAAATTTCCGGTCCGTCGATATATTCTTCGATAATCACTTTCCCCGTCCGGGAATAGCTTTTGGACATCGCGAACGTTTCCCGAAATTCATCCTCGTTTTTGATCAGCCGAACTCCGCGCTGCCCTTGCGAATCGACGGGCTTCATAATGAAAGGATATTCGAGGCGGACCGGCTCATCCGGCTGCTCGAGAATTTGAAATTGAATGTTGCCTGCAAACGAATTTCCCAGAAAACTTCTTAGCTCATCCTTCCTGTTGCAGATGGTCGCAACTTCGGAGCTGACGAAGTGCGGCAGCCCCAGCTGTTCGCTCACCCAGGAAGCAACCGGCATCGCCATATCGGAGCCTACCGAATACACCACATCGATCTGATGCTTCTCGACAAATCGAACCACCTGTTCCTTATCGAGAAAATTGATCGGCTCGAAATGATCGGCGTATTGGCTGGCCGGGCCATCGTTCGCTTGGGCAATGGCGTAGACCTTGAGGCCCATCTCCTTGCAGGCAAGCACGGCATCGCCCTGTACGGCCGCTACTCCCAGTATTAATATTTTCTGTTTCTCAGCCATCGCTACCCTCTCCAATGTGCACATATTTCTTTTAGCTTCTGTATCGTGTTATGGTCCGGCGATGATGCAAACAAGCTGTAATGCTCAGCCAACAGCTGATCGGGAAAGTCCCACCACTTCAGCTCCAATAACGATTCGATCAGCTGATCGTCAAAACGGTACTTGACGACTTTAGCCGGCACGCCTGCCACGATCGCGTAAGGAGGCACATCCTTCGTCACGACCGCGTTGGCGCCGATGACAGCGCCGTCGCCGACCGTAACCCCTCTGAGCAAGGTCACATTCGCGCCAATCCAAACATCGCTGCCGATGATGCACGGCTGCCGGAAGCGGTCGTAGCTCGCTTCGTCGTCCGGTCTGATGTCATCGACGCTGCTGTACAGAAAGGAGTGGTTCGTAAGCCGGGTGTAATCATGCTCGGCCGGGCCAATCGTCACGCCCCACGATATGGAAGTGAACTTTCCGATAGTCGTATGCATGATCACCGTGTCCTGCCCGGTATACGAATGCTCTCCCATCTCCGTATGATAGATATGGCAAAACCGCCCTACCCTCGAATAGTTTTTGAGCCGCGAATGATCGATCTTGGCTCCTTCGGCAGCAATCCCTTTATAGCCGATATGGCTGTTTCGGACCCATGCCTGCTTGTATATTCGCGCTTCGTCTTCAATGGTGGAGGAATGTACTCTTGACTGTACGTCGAAGAAGCAGCGATTTCCCGTATCGGAATCGATAATCTCGGGAGCGAGCCCCGGCTCGATCGTCTTCAACTTTATGAACACTCCCTTCTGATGTACCATTTATTTGCCGAATTTGTGAACGATATCTTGCACCGACGAAATGACGTAGTCGACATCATCATCTGTCATAGACGGGTAAAGCGGCAAGGAAACGATATTTTCAAACCAGGCTTCCGCGTTCGGAAAATCCCCCTTTTTATAACCGAATTTTTTGCTGTAGGCCGTCATGAGGTGAACCGGAATAAAATGAACGCTAGTGCCTACATTGCGCTCCTTTAGCTCCTCGATCAGCTGATCCCTGTCTATACGCAGCTCTGCCGGATTCACGCGCAATACATACAGATGCCAGCTATGGGTTGTCGTGCCTTCGGAAACGGTCGGCACCTTCACTGCCGCAAGCTCGCTGAAAGCGCGGTTATACCGGTCGGCAATCTGGGCGCGTCGCTGCTGCATCTCTTCGAGCCGGTCTAGCTGAATCAAGCCGAGGGAGGCCTGGATATCAAACATATTGTATTTATAGCCCGGCTCTTCGATATCGTATTTCCACGATCCGCCCTTGGCATAACGATTCCAGGCATTGCGGCTCATGCCATGGGTAATCAGCACTCTGGCCCGGTTGGCGATTTCTTCATTATTGGTCACCAGCATGCCGCCTTCGCCGGTGCTGAGATTCTTGGTGGCATAGAAGCTGTAAGAGACGGCGCCCTTAGGATTGTCGCCGATCATCCGCCCTTTATATCGCGTATAAATCGCGTGTGCGGCATCTTCCGATACGAATAAACCGTGTTTGTCCGCTATCTCATAAATGGCATCCAGGTCGCACGAGTGCCCGGAATAATGTACGGGAATGATCGCTTTCGTCCGCGGAGTCACCTTCTTCGCGATTTCATCCGGATCGATGCAGCCTGTCTCCGGATCGATGTCGGCAAAAACCGGCACCGCTCCAACATGAATAATGGTATTGGCCGATGCCGCGAATGTCATCGGGGTGGTGATCACCTCGTCGCCCGGGCCGATATTCGCGGATAACAGCGCAATATGCAGGGCAGCGGTGCAAGAATTCATGGCCACGGCATGCTCGGCCCCTACATACTCGGCGAATTTCTTTTCAAACTCGATCGTTCGCGGGCCTTTGGCTAACCATCCGGATTTCAGCGACTGGACGACTTCATTCACTTCCTCATCCGTAATGTCAGGCAAGCAATAGGGCAAGAAGGCTTCTCTTATTTCGGTTGTTAACATCGTTATCCTCTCCTAAGTTTAGCCATGAGTTCATTTCAAATTTTAAAAAGAAGAAACTATCCATACCTGTCCATACACATAGTTTCTCCTTCTTAATCTTCGAAACGAAGATCGGCAGCGGCCGTCCCCTTCGGTAGCGAGCCTTCGCAGGCGGACAAGGACTTCGCCGAATCCTCAGGATATCTCGGGCATTTAACCCATCCTCACATCACACCCTTGACGATGAACGTCTAAGCCTGCAGCGCAGACCACAGCATGACCGAGTGCCTACAGTGATAAAGGTGCAGTAGACATTACCTGAAGGCCGAACGGAGTTGCCTGCTCCCTCGCCTTCGCTTGTGTCGTGAATGATGCGATTGGGGCAGCCGTTTATTGCACTAAGCTACGGCATGCCGTTCACAAAAATGCAATAATTCTTATGCATTTAATCAACATTATAATTTTAGACGGTCACTAATTCCTTCTGATCCTGCTTATTGCTGCTTTGAAACGTAGGAACGATATGCTTCAGCAGAGCGCGGATCGGCTCCTGGCCTTGTGTGAGCACCTTCTCCAGCTTCTTCATCTCGAAGTCGAGCTCGGTCCGGTCCATGATGACCGGATGGCCGATGAAGATCCGGTTATGCTTCGTCGAGCCCAGGCCTTCCTCGCTTGTCAGCAGTTCTTCGTACAATTTCTCACCGGGACGCATGCCCGTGAACTGAATCTGAATGTCGACGTTCGGCTCGAAGCCGGACAAGCGGATAAGGTCCGTGGCCAAGTCGACGATTTTCACCGGTTCGCCCATATCGAGGACGAACACTTCCCCGCCTTCCGCGAAGGCGCCTGCCTGAATCACCAATTGCACGGCTTCCGGTATCGTCATGAAGTAGCGAATCATCTCCGGATGTGTCACCGTAACCGGGCCGCCCATCGCGATCTGCTGCTTGAAGTGCGGAATGACGCTGCCCCGGCTGCCCAGCACGTTGCCGAAGCGGACGGCGGCGAATTTGGTCTCGCTCTGGTTGTTCAGCGCCTGCACGTACATTTCGGCGATCCGCTTCGTAGTGCCCATGACGCTCGTCGGGTTGACGGCTTTGTCCGTCGATATCATGACGAACCGCTCCGTCCCGTATTTATCTGCGCAATCGGCGACGTTTTTCGTTCCGAAGACGTTATTTTTGACCGCTTCTGCGGGATTGCGCTCCATCAGAGGCACATGCTTATGGGCAGCCGCATGGAAGACAACATCCGGGCGATAGGTTTTGAAGACGTCGTCCATGCGCTCCCTGTCCTGCACGTCGGCAATGATCGTTTCCAGGACGGCGCCGGGGAACGTTCTCCGCAGTTCCATCTCGATCGCGTAGATGCTGTTCTCGCCGTGACCCAGAAGCAGCAGCCGGGAAGGGCGGAACGGCAGCACCTGACGGCACAGCTCGGAGCCGATCGAGCCGCCGGCGCCGGTAACGAGCACCGTCTTGTTTTCTACATAATTGGCGATTCCTTCCAGATCGACCTTGATCGGGTCCCGGCCGAGCAAATCCTCCACATCGACGTCGCGAATTTCCTTGACGGCGATTTTGCCGTCAATAAGATCTCCGAGCTTCGGAATCAGCTTCAGCTTGGCGCCTGTGCTTTTGCAAATGTCGATCACCCCGGCGATATCCTTGCGGCTGAGCGAAGGCATCGCGATGATGATGTCGTGAATCCCTTTTTCCTTCACAATCTGCGGCACCATCTCCCTCCCCCCGACGACCGTGATGCCCATGATCTGCTTACGGTGCTTCGTCTTATCGTCGTCGATGAAGGCAACGGGATACATTTGGGCCCCTTTGTTGTACTTCAATTCCTTGGCGATCATCGTCCCGCAGTCTCCGGCCCCGATAATCAGCGCCTTGCGCTTGTTGGTCGGGATTCGGTACATCCGGTCGCGATAAACGCGCCACACGAACCGAACTCCGCCCATCAACAGAAGGATGGTCTCATACGCTCTCAGCACGATCGACAGCGGAACGCTCCGTCCTGTCAGCAGCCCGGCAACCGCCGTAGCCGCAAGGCAAGTGATGAAGACAGCCGCCAATATCGCCACCAGCTCGCCAATGCTGGCATACTGCCATACCCTCTGATACAGCTTGAAATAACCGGCCGTCAGCAGGCATACGGCGATCGAACATAAGCCGTAGATCATGCATTGCTTGTAGTAAAGCGGAGGCACATTGCCGCCAAAGCGCAACAGGTAGGAGGAATAAATGCTTATCCATACGATCAGCACATCAATCGCAACCAGTATTGCCGTTCTTTGTTTACTGCTCATGTCAATCCCCCACTCTAATGCTAACTTTCGGGCTATTTCTGTTTCGGTCCATATCCGTAATAGTAATAATAGGGCGATTCGCTCTTCTTCCGATCCTTGTTATTCAGCACGACGCCGAGCATTCGCGCATTCACCTGCTCCAGCCGGTCCAAAGCCTTGCGGGCCGTATCGCGCTTCACCTTGCCGCAATTCAGCACGAATACGACGCCGTCCACCTTCGTCGCCAAAATCTGCGAATCGGTTACGGCAAGCGTCGGCGGAGAATCGATCAGAATCATCTCAAAGCGCGTCTTCAGCTCCTCGATCAGCTGCTCCATCCGTTTGGAGTTCAGCATCTCGGCCGGATTCGGCGGGATCGGCCCGGACGGAAGCAGATACAGATGGTCGATATGCGTATCGTTCAGGCACTGCTGCAGATCCATCTGTCCAGCCAACAGGTTGGACAGCCCGCTCCGGTTCGATTTGAGAAAATAATGGTGCAAGGTCGGCTTTCGCATATCGGCGTCGATCAGTATCGTGCTCTTTCCTTCCTGGGCGAAGGTGACCGCCAGATTGGAGATCGTCGTCGATTTTCCTTCCGAAGGCTCCGGCGAAGTTACGACAATGCTGCGAATCTGGCTGTCGATCGACGAAAACTGAATGTTCGTGCGAAGCGTCCGGTATGCCTCTGACACGAAGGAACGCGGGTTCTCCTCGGTAATCAGCCGGTAATTATTGACCGATGCTCGCATATCTCGTTTCACCTACCTGTGCATTGGGATTATCGGTTCTCGTCTTCTTGAACTCGTCTTTGTTCATCTTATGAATCGTCACAAGCACCGGCAGCTGAAGCAGCTCTTGCACGTCCGCTTCGCTTTTCACGGTATCGTCCAAATATTCCAGCAGGAAGGCCAGGCCAATGCCCGCCAGCAGAGCTACGACGAAAGCGATCGCCAGGTTGGTTTCCTTCTTCGGCTTCACCGGAACCGGCTTCTCCAGCAGCTTCGCTTCGCTCAGAATCATAATATTGTCGACCTTCATGAAGGTCGGAGTAATCTCCTTGAATACTTGCGCCACCGCATTGACGATGCTGACAGCCCTCGCTTGAGAATGATCTTCCGTGCTGATGGTGATGACCTGGGTATCGTTCACCGAGCTGACATTGATCTTCCGGATAAGCTGTTCGGCCGTCAACTCAAGTTCAGGATACTTCTCCGCCACCTTATCCATGATTGCCGGGCTCTTGATGATTTCCTTGTATGTATTGATCATGAGGATTTGAGAACGAATCGCATCGCTGGAGAAATAATTCAAATCCTTGACCGGCGTTGCTCCGTTCACAATAAGCTTCGTGCTGGCCGAATAGACGGGTTGAATGTAAAAGTAACTGACCGCTCCGGTAACGATGCAGGATACCAATACAATCGTTACAATCATCCATAATCTTTTCTTGATAATGGCCAAATACTCTTTCAGTTCCAATTCCATAAGTTCCCCTCACTTTTCGCGCTTTCCATGATTGTGCTCGAACGATACAATACGTATCATAACACGGGCGACTATGGAAATTTAGCCGACTGCAGTCCCATTTTTTTCCGCTTGTCCCTGGCCGGATACCAAGTGCACACTCCATTCTCGTTCTTTTCAGCGAACATCCGACTTCAAGGCCTTGTGGCACCAAATGTATCATCCAAGCGGCGATCAATCGTTATGATACGGCATGCGCTGGTCCAGCGAATCGTTCATGGATGCCTTATTTCATGAAGTACATTTGTTTAGGAGCGGGATACGGGGAGGAACCTTGAATCAGCAAAGCGATTCCACTGTGCGTCCAGCGATCTTCGCGAATACCCAGTTCGTTTAAAATCTTGCGGACATCCAGCGGTTTGTTCCCTTGATTCGGATCATGGCCGTTCATCATTAACGCTCCTTCTCCTAAATAAATTTTTAGAAACATCCAATTGCGAACCATCATGCAACGGCGGCTCACATATCACTTTATGATACATTATGTATCTTGTCAAACGCTGATTATATCGATTTATGTAATAATATGTCGAATATAGAAAAAATGAATCATATTTCTCAAATAAAAATTTTCAAAACTTTGAAGCGCTTACACCAATTTTTGGATGCCGCAACTCCGCCTGCGACTCTATGACTACATTTAGGACCCTATATTCGCGTATGTACGAACAAGGCCGCGCAGACCCTTTTTTTTTCATACAAAAGCACCCTTGACGGGTGCTTTTGCGCCTATTTTGCAAGCTCAAATCTTGATTTGACGATGTCGAAAACGATCTGATGTCCTTCTGCGGCAAGCTGCCCATCGCCTTCGATGAGCTGCGCAAGGTCAGGCTGGCGGCGGAGCTCGGAATATAAATCGACATAATCCCAACCTTGGGCGGATACATATACTCCCGTGCTGTAGGCATAATCGTTCAACGTCAGTCCCAAATTATTTTTGGTCTCGCTGACTTCTTTGGGCGGCGAAGACAGGAGCAGCAGCTTTGCGTCAGGGACTTCCGTTTGAATTTTGTACACGGCATCGGTGATGCTCTTCACGGCGCTTTGGAGCGGAACGGATTGCATATGCTCGTCCGCGATCATCGTATCCAGAATGAAAAGGTCCGGTTGCTGGCCAGTCGCCTCCTGCATTTTGTTTTCGTCCCATAAAGCCTGCAGCCCCGGAGCGACCGCGCGGTACTCCGACCACTTCACGCCGTCGTATCCGATAGCGCTTCTCAGATGCTGCTTCATGAAGGTGCTCCAATGCGTTCCGGCCTCGCCATTGTCAGCCACCGGCGCCGCTGCCGAGCCGAGCGCCGCCACCTTGACCTCCCCCTTCAGCGCATGCGCATAGCGGATATCGTCCATGATTGAGCGCGGAGAACCGTCCGGCTTCCAGCGCTCGATTTCTTCCTGATGCCGCTTCCGCTTAAGCTCCTCGTACTGCTGCTGCCATCGCACCGACTCAGCTCCTTCTCGGGCAATGGCTGCGTCGTATCTTTGGTTCCCGAAATAAACAATCGCTATAAAAATGCCAAGCAGCAGCGCCAGCGTCAACGTTTTGAGCCAATTCGGCAATGGTAACAGCTCCTTCTTCTGTAGAAAAAGGAGAGGCTCCAGCCCCTCCTCTTTTTTTTCTTCTATTATATAGTCGCAATAGTCACAGGTATCGGTTATTCGTTGATGAATTTCAGATGCGTCAGCATCCGCTTCAAAATTACGGCAGCCTGGGCCCGGCTTGCCTGCTGCTTCGGCTCGAACGACTTGCCGTCCACCGTGCCGACGATCCCGAGGCTTGCCAATTGAACTACGTCATCCGCCGCCCACGCGCTGATCGCATGCTGATCGCTGAATACGGCGCCGTCTCTCTGCACGGACGTCAATCTGCCGGCTTCGGCGAAGCGGATCGCCCGCGCGATCAGAACGGCGAGCTGCTCGCGGTCCAGCGTCACTTCCGGGCGGAAGGTGCCGTCCTCGTAGCCTTCGATCAAACCGGCCTTGAAGGCGGCCTCGACGAAGCTGCTGTGCCAGTCGCTTGCCGTCACGTCCTTGAAGCGGGATTGATAAGCATCCGGCTTCAAGCCAAGCGAGCGGACAAGCAGCGCCGCAAATTGGGCGCGGGTCAGCTTTTCGTCGGGAGCGAATTCGTTCTCCGACATGCCCATGACAATCAGCTTGGAGGCCATCGTCTCGATATCGCTTTGTGCCCAATGGCCATCGATGTCTTGGAATGTACGATGCGATTCGATGATGCCGTAGATGCTGTCGTGCGGAGACTTCAGCCTGGCCGTCGAATTGCCGTCCCCGTTCTCGAAGAGCGTCGGGATAAAGTAGATGGCGCTTGAATCGGGATCATACCATACGCCAGTGCCATATGTTGGATTGACCGGCTTGTCGATCGTAAGCTCGCGCTCCACATAAATGCCGTTGTAGCCGGTAATTTTCACATCGCCGACGGCAATCGAAAATTCGTGAGGCGTCGTAATCAGATCGATGCCGAGCTTTCTTGCCGCCTCGGCCACCTTCGTTTCCGTTGCCGCTTCCGAGCGCTGCACGGTGACAACGATCGGGCCGGCCGAGCCTGACGACAGGCTGCTGAGCAGCGATACCGGCAGCTTATATTTGGCGGAGCCAAGCTCGATCGCGATGAACGCTTTGGACGAGCCCGCCCCGGCAAAAGCGGCTACCGGCAGTTCCACCCGGACCACGTCGCCGCTTCCAGCGATCGTGATCGTATCGGTGGTCGCATTTCCGCTGTCAATCGCTTCGATGGCCGCTTTCAAAGCAGCGGCATCAACCGTGATCGTGCTGCCGGATTTGACAAGCGCGCTATCGCTCAGCTTGCCCTCGAACGTCGAGCCGGAAGGAGCGGGAGCTGAGCCGCCGCCTCTCCTTCCGCCGCCGGAGCGCCCTTGACCGAGACCTTCCGTGCGAATGATGAGAGACGCCGTCGACAAAATCGCCTTGAAATCAGGATCGACCTTCCGGATGAACCGCTTCGCCGTTTCGATCAGGTCGGCGCTGGTCACGCCTAAATTTTTCAGCACTTTGCTGAAGCGGATGGAGGGATCGTCCAACATTTTGCCGATCTCTTCCTCTACGATTTTTTCAGCCTCGGCGCGGTTGTTAAGCAGGCGGGCCAGCTCGGCTGCCGTCATATTGCGGAAGCGCTGCTCAAGATTGATTTTCGTTTTCCTTGCCAGCATGGTGACATCCTTGAGATCGACCTCTCCCAAGCCTTTGTCGAGCCCGCCCAGCTTGATCAGCTGATCCGTAATGCGGCGGGTCTGCCCGTCTTGAATGACTTCCACTGCCGTGCTGCCGTCCGGACTATAATCGATGCCGGCCTGCAAAACGAGATACAACATATTTTCCGCCGTCAAATCCGGATACTGATCCTTATTGTCAGCAGCATCGAGCTTCGCTTTGACCCGATTCCAGATCGGGGCCACCAGTTCGGCATTGCCGGACAAGTCCGACTTCAGCGCCCGGAATCGTTCGCGTGCCGCTTTGATGTTCGCTTCTTCTTCGGCGGTCATGGCATTGCGCAGCTGCTTCGCTTTTTCCAATAGCTGCTTGTCAAGCTCCGCAGCCCAGGCTTGATTCGCAAGCGGAATGCCTGCAGGCAGCGCCATGGAAAAGCTGCTGAGCAGCAGACTCGCGCTAATCGAGGCGGCCATCAGTTTTTTGCTTTTGTTCTTCATCATGCATCAACTCCATTATAATGAATTTTAATGATGCCAAAACTGGTACCAACGCTTGCTCTGCCTAGGGGAATCTCTAGGCACAATGCTGGTGCCCGACACAAGCCGGTTCGCATTGTCTGCATAATATTCCGCATAAGAGGACCCCAGTTGATCCTCGAGCACCCGATAAGCTTCGGCCAATGCCGATATACAGCGGGCCGAATTGTGCGCATCCGAACCGAGCAGATGCACGATTCCTTGCCGACACAGCGATAACGCCAGTCTCCGAATCGTCCGCCCGTGCATGCCGATGACAGAACCAGCGGTCAATTGCAGCAGCGCCCCATGCTCGGCAAGCTGTCTGGCGCGGTCCGGCTCGGCAATAATCTCCGCATTTCTTTCCGGATGAGCGATAACAGGATGCAGATTTTTGATCCGCAGCTCATACAATAAATCATAGATGCTATCCGGTATATGCGAATGAGGCATCTCCAGCAATATATATTCAGATTGATTGAGACAGAGCAGCTGCCCCTGGTCCCATTCATCGAGCAAGCCGGCATGTATGCGAATTTCTTGTCCAGGCAGCAGCCGAAGCGGCATATTGCGCCCGGCCAGCTCCTCCTGCAGCGCCGAAAGCGATTCCCGGACGGCAAATTCCGGATTGTCGTAAGCCCCGTTCGCATGATGCGGGGTGACGATAATCGTTTCGATGCCGTTCTTTATGGCGATCTCAGCCATTTGGAGCGCCTGCTCCAACGTCTGTGATCCGTCGTCCAGACCTGGAAGTATATGGCAATGGGTGTCGATCAGCTTTATCATATTCTCATTCCCCGCTATGCTTGTAAATCGATGCCGGAAGTTCCTCATCGCACCGGACCGCGGCGGCCGGCCGAACGGACTCGGCCGATCCCGGTTTTGCAGACTTCTGCCTTGACCAGCGGCCAGGATGGATAAATGTCTTCGGCATTTGCCATCCTATATATTATGGAAGAGAGACGCCTCTAACGAGCATTTCCTCTCGTCATCGCTTGCCATGACGATAAGTAATCATTGAGGCGTTCGACTCATTCATTCTTTCATCGACAAAATCATACAATACTCTTCCCATCATCTGTATTTTGGGGTACAATAGTCTCTGTTGATACATTTTGTAAAATATCCGTGACATTATTACTATAAGTTGATAAAATGTTACATTATGTAACCATTATTATACTAATCATCGTTATGAACCAAAGCATAAAGTGTTATAATGATGATATTATCGCAAGACTTAAGTCTTCAGACGCATTCGCACGTTATTTGGGGGTATCTGTATGAAATATGGGGAGCGCATCGCCCGGCTCAGAGAAAAGCACTCCATGACCCAAGAGGATTTAGCCAACAGACTAGGCATAACCCGCGCCTCTTTGTCTCACTACGAGAACAACAGACGTGAACCGGATTACGATACGACGGTAAAAATCGCCAATCTGTTCAACGTATCCATCGATTACTTGATGGGCCGTACAGAGGACCCGTACAAGGTTCTTGACGACGATGTCCGGCAGTTCGTTGACAGCCTGGAGCTGTCCGACGAAACGATCCTGGAGAAATTCACCCTTACCATCGACGGCAAAAAGCTAACTCCTGACGAAGCCAAGCGATTCATCGCTTTCGTCCGGGCAGAACGCTCCATGCACGAATAGATCAGCGACATGGTCAAATATTACTTTATGATACATTTTGTAACGTGTCAACCATCTAAATGCCTGTTTTTGCTCAGCTCATTCCGTTCGCTTCATCCCTGATTCTACGATCCGTTTGACCAACCGCGCCCTCGCACGCCGGCCTGCCCCGCTGTATCAAGCCTGTCCTTCAAGGAAAGTAGCCGCAGATCAAGGAGATGCGGCTGCCCTGGACAGATCGCTCCGGCGACCGATGACCCCGCACGCATGAGCGCTTCCCCTTCCGTGACCGCTCCGGTACCTTCGCCTTCATAATGATACGAATTGTATCATCCGCATTCACAAAAGCCTAACGCTACCCCCCTGCCCCATAGGCCGCCGACGTGCTCTTTTCCCTGCGAAAACTGCCGTGCTCTTCTCTCCGCAAAAGACCGCCAAGGAAATGACACGAGCGCCTGCTCATCATTTTGCCGCACACGCCCCGGAAACCCAGATTCCATGCTGCGGCGCTAATGTCCCGAGCAATACAACAAGCCTCTGCGCGAGGGCAGAGGCTGTCGTCATTGCAGCAATGAATAAGTTCAGATATAAGATGAGCAGTCGAAGTACAGCTGTATTCGCGCGGAAAGTAGCAGTCGAAGTACAGGCTGTATTCGTGCAGAGATTAGCAATCGAAATACAGACTGTATTCGTGCGGATGAATGCGAATCGATACGGCCTTCGCTTCTTCGCGCTTGAATGCAATGTAGTTGTTGATGAAGTCTTGAGAGAACACGCCGCCTTCGAGCAGAAACTCATGGTCAGCTTCCAATGCGGTGAGCGCCTCATCCAGCGAGCCCGGTACGCTGCGGATTTCCGCTTTCTCGGCGTCGGACAGCTCGTAAATGTTCTTGTCGAACGGACCATAGCCCAGAGCGCGCGGGTCGATCTTCTTCTTGATGCCGTCCAGACCGGCCATCAGCATTGCCGCGAACGCCAGGTACGGGTTCGCCGTGGAGTCCGGCGTACGGAACTCGATGCGACAGCCTTTCGGCGTAACAGCTGCTACCGGAATACGAACGGCCGCGGAACGGTTGCCCTTGGAGAATACCAGGTTGACCGGAGCTTCGTAACCCGGTACGAGACGCTTGAACGAGTTCGTGCTCGGGTTCGTCAGGGCGATCAGCGCCGGAGCGTGATACAGAATGCCGCCGATGTAGTTCAAAGCCGTTTCGCTCAGGTTCGCATAACCGTTCTTGTCATAGAACAGCGGAGTGTCGCCGTCGAAGATCGATTGGTGAACGTGCATGCCGCTGCCGTTGTCGCCGAAGAGCGGCTTCGGCATGAAGGTTGCGACTTTGCCGTACTGTCTTGCTACGTTGTGAACGATATATTTGTATTTGAGGAGGTTGTCAGCCGTTTTCGTCAGCGTGTCGAAACGGAAGTTGATCTCGCCTTGACCTGCCGTCGCTACCTCGTGATGGTGACGCTCGATGCGAAGACCGGCTTCCATCATCAGTCTGCACATTTCGCTGCGGATGTCCTGCTGGGAATCCATCGGAGCGACCGGCACGTAACCGCCTTTGACCGGAATCTTGAAGCCCAGATTGCCGCCCTCTTCCTTGCGGCCGCTGTTCCATGCCGCTTCTTCGGAGTCGACCTCGAAGTAGGATTTGTTCATGCCCGTTTCAAAACGCACATCGTCAAAAATAAAGAACTCGGATTCCGGAGCGAAGAATGCCGCCGTACCGACACCGGACTTCTGCAGGAACTCTTCCGCTTTTTGCGCGATGCTGCGCGGATCGCGGTCGTAGCGCTCGCCATCCGGAGTGAAAATGTTGCTCATAATAACGAGCGTCGGGTGAGCGGTGAACGGGTCCACATATGCCGTCTCGGTGTCGGGCATCATGACCATATCAGATTCCTCGATGCCGCGGAAGCCGGGAATGGAAGAGCCGTCGAAGGCTACGCCGTTGACGAAGGTGTCTTCGTCCACTTCACTGGCCGGAAGGCTGATGTGTTGAGCTTTGCCGGACAAGCCGACAAACCGAAAATCTACCCATTCGATGCCTTTTTCTTTGATCAAGTTGAGCACATTTTGAACTGACATGGACACGCAAACCTCCTGATTTCCGAACATTATTAGCTCTTATTTCAAGCATTGTTCAGCTTTGTTAATGATCTTGTCGTTATTATAATCCTATTCGCCAATAATCGTCAATACTTATGTGAGGTATTTTTTATCCATATGTTAGGTATTATGACATACAAAGCCGGATTGTTCACATTTCGGACATACAAAAGGCTTGATTTTCCAAGATTCCTTGAAAAACCAAGCCTTCCAGCGCTATTAATATTCGGATGTCAACATGTATATGTCGGCAACATGACGGTCATCGCTATACGGTAACGAAGCTTTTGTGCGTATTGAACGTTTTGCCGCAGAGCGGGGCGAGCTTCTCGAGATCGAGCATTAGCCTAGCGAATTGTTCGGGAAACAGCGATTGCACGCCGTCGCCGGTCATCGAATTGTCCGGATCCGTATGCATTTCCACGATCAGCCCGTTCGCCCCGGCGGCTACGGACGCTTTGCTCATCGGCTCGACAAGCTCGCGACGTCCCGTGCCGTGACTCGGATCGGCGATGACCGGCAGATGGCTGAGCGACTGCAGCGCCGGAATCGCCGCCAAATCGAGCGTATTTCTCGTGTAAGGTTCGAATGTTCGTATTCCGCGCTCGCACAGCATGACGTTCGGATTGCCGCCCGCCAAAATATATTCCGCCGCATTGAGGAATTCGTCGTATGTGGCGCTGAACCCCCGCTTGAGCAGCACCGGCTTCTGAATCGTTCCCAGCTTGCGCAGCAGGTCGAAGTTTTGCATGTTCCGGGTGCCGACCTGCAATATATCGGCATATTCCGCGCATACGTCCACGTACTCCGGCGTCATGACCTCCGTAACGGTCAGCAGTCCGTGCTTGCGGCCGGCCTCTGCCATCATCTCAAGCCCTTCCACGCCGATGCCCTGGAAGCTGTACGGCCCCGTGCGCGGCTTGAAAGCGCCGCCGCGCAGCACCTGAGCTCCGGACGCCTTGACGATCGCGGCGATTTCGTCAATCTGCTTGGACGTCTCTACTGCACAAGGACCGCCCATAATGACGAGCTGATCGCCGCCGATCTCCACGTCGCCCAGCTTAATAACCGTATTGTCCGGATGAAAATCGCGGCTGGCCAGCTTGTAAGACTTGGAAATCTTGACGACCTGCTCGACGCCCGACAGCTGTCTGAGCTGCTCGGTCAGCTTCGGATCGGCTTTGCCGATAATGCCGACGACCGTGCGGTCCACCCCGCGCGACACATGAACGCTGACGTCATGCTTCTCAATATAATGGATAATCTCCTGAATGCGCTCCTCAGGCGTCTTGTTGGATATAATCACGATCATGACCAGTTCACGCTCCCCATCCCATCATGGTTTCACTCATCTTGCACTTGCACACTTCGACGCTTATACGCTTTTAAGCTTTTAATCGTTAAAGCAAATATACATCAGAAGTTGACATCCGTCAACCCTTATTTAATTATTGGCGAGCGTTTATATTGAAAATAGCCGCGGGATCGCGGCCCGTTTTCATCTTCTGATGGTGTCGCGCAAGCCGCATGGGGGTCTATGTTGAAAATAGCGCCCCAGGGATCGCGGCC
>Ga0207865_100279_pt1 | contig 59864 bp, 73 predicted proteins | sample HigsolmetaAR204D_FD_184836 | JGI IMG/M metagenome (GOLD analysis project Ga0207865, IMG submission 184836) | Ionic liquid and high solid enriched microbial communities from the Joint BioEnergy Institute, USA - AR20-4-D (SPAdes) (version 2) ... | reverse complement strand
GTGACCATAGCGGAGGGGAACCACGCGTACCCATCCCGAACACGACCGTTAAGCCCTCCAGCGCCGATGGTACTTGGACCGAAGGGTCCCGGGAGAGTAGGACGTTGCCAAGCGGACAACCAAAAAAATGTTTCCGGACCTCAGCCCGGAAACATTTTTTTTTGTATACGCCCGGCATGGGCGTCATCTGTTTCGAATCGGGAAATGGAAATCAAATAAAAATTCGAATCGGAACATCCAATAAAAACCGGAACAATATTCGATTGAAAAATATTGCAAAAAATTGTGAAGAACCTCTTGGCAAATTTGAGCAAATCGGATATAATCAAATTAAGGTCAAAGAAAGTCAAAGTCAACTTACTTTGGACCGAGCTGGAGGTTGAATGCATGCGTAACATTTCGGAAATAATAGAACAACATTTAAAACAAATATTGCAGCAAACTTCCGACGGCGTTATTGAAATTCAGCGGAACGATCTGGCTGACCAGTTTCAATGCGTTCCTTCCCAAATCAATTACGTGATCAGTACACGTTTTACACTGGAAAAAGGTTACATTGTGGAAAGCAAGCGGGGAGGCCGGGGATATATCCGGATCCAAAAAGTCGGCCTGCCTTCGCAAAAAAACCTTCTTGACCACATATGCCGAAAGATCGGCAACGAAATGGATCAAGCGGCGTCGGAAGGTCTTATTTACCAGTTGGAAGAAGGCAATTATATTACAAAACGGGAAGCCGCAATGCTGAGAGCGATGATTTCCCGAGAAGTTTTAACGTTAAAACTTCCTCTGCGGGATCAAATCCGCGCGCAAATTTTGCGGGCAGCGTTAATTTCCTTGTTAACCCAATAATTTTCCAATGATTGTGAGAGTGAGAGAAAGGAGGACTTGCCTTGATATGCCAGGAATGCGGCAAGAAGCCGGCAACACTTCATTTCACGAAAATCGTCAACGGCGAAAAAACGGAATTTCATATTTGCGAGGCATGCGCCAGGGAGAAAGGGGAAATCATTCCCGGAACCGGGAACGGTTTCTCCATACACAACTTGTTATCGGGGCTGCTCGATTTTGACCTTTCCTCACATGCGTCGGTGCAACCGAAACATCAATTGCGGTGCAGTGAGTGCGGACTTACTTACAGCGAATTCAGCAAGTTGGGAAGATTCGGTTGCAGCACCTGTTACCGGCATTTTAACGAACGTCTGGATCCCCTGTTTAAGAGAGTGCACGGGAATACGGTGCATGTGGGGAAAGTGCCCAAACGTTCGGGCGGGCTGCTCCAGTACAAGCGGGAGATCGAGCGTCTCAAAAAAGAGCTGCTTTTGACCGTCGAACGGGAAGAATTTGAACGCGCCGCCAAAATACGCGACAAAATCCGGGATTTAGAAAAGAAAATAGCAGGTGCATAATATGGATATCATAAAATTAATTAAAGGGCTGCCGCTAAAGCGGATCCGGTCAGGAGGTGCAACCGATGTCTCGGACACGTTTTACAAATGAAGCCTTGAGCGATTGGATGAAAAATGACGGACCCGATTCGGACATCGTTATCAGCAGTCGGATACGAATAGCCCGAAATTTGTCTTCTTACCCTTTCCCTATGCTGGCCACCAACCAGCAGTCATTGGAAGTTCTCGAACGGGTTACGAACGTTCTGAAACAAAAAGATTTGCTTAAACTGGGCAAGTTCACGCTGATTCCGTTAAACGAATTGAATGAACTGGAGAAAAAAGTTCTGGTGGAAAAACATCTGATCAGTCCCAATCTGGCGAATGAATCGCGGAACGGGGCGGTTATCCTGAGCGAAGACGAGTCCGTCAGCATTATGATTAACGAAGAGGACCATTTGCGGATTCAATGTCTGTATCCGGCGTTTCAAATCAGGGAAGCGTGGAGGCTGGCCGATCAGGTTGACGATATATTCGAATCGTTTTTGGATTATGCTTTTGACGAAAAAAGAGGATACTTGACCAGTTGTCCGACAAATGTCGGAACGGGGATCCGCGCTTCGGTCATGATCCATCTTCCCGCCCTTGTATTGACAAAACAAATTAACCGGATTTTGTCGGCCATCACCCAAGTCGGGCTGGCGGTCCGGGGCTTGTACGGGGAAGGAAGCGAAGCGATAGGAAACATATTCCAGATATCGAACCAGATCACCATGGGGCAGTCGGAAGAAGAAATCATCGACAACTTATACAGTGTGGCCAAACAAATCATCGGTCATGAAAGGGCGGCCAGACAAGATTTGCTTCAGGATTCCCGGATTCGGATCATTGACCGGGTCAGCCGTTCCTTCGGAATTTTGTCGCATGCGGCCATCATCGATTCCAAGGAAGCCGCGCAGCGCCTGTCGGACGTCAAACTGGGCATTGACCTGGGGATTATTCAGGGATTGTCCAAAGCCGTCACGAATGAGTTGATGATCATGACGCAACCGGGATTTTTACAGCAATATGCCGGCGAGAAGCTGACTCCGGACGAGAGGGATGTGCGGCGGGCGCAATTAATCAGGGAGCGGCTCGGTTCAAAATGATCCGGTTTCACAATGACAGGTATACATTGCAATGATGAATTCCAACGGAGGTGCAAGGAAATATGATGTTTGGCAGATTTACGGAGAGAGCCCAAAAAGTGCTTTCCTTGGCTCAGGAAGAAGCGGTAAGGTTGGGGCACAACAATATCGGCACAGAGCATATTTTGCTTGGTTTGATCCGGGAAGGCGACGGCATTGCGGCGAAAGCGCTGATTGCCCTGGGCCTCGGGCTTGAAAAAATTCAGGATGAAGTGGAATCCTTAATCGGCAGAGGGCAGGAACAGCCGACCAATATCGCCTATACGCCGCGGGCCAAGAAAGTCATTGAGCTTTCCATGGATGAAGCGCGCAAGCTGGGCCATACTTACGTCGGGACGGAGCATATTTTGCTTGGTTTGATCCGGGAAGGAGAAGGCGTCGCAGCCCGCGTATTGAACAACCTCGGAATCAGTCTCAATAAAGCCCGCCAACAAGTGTTGCAGTTGCTCGGCAGCAACGAGGTGATTTCTTCGAACCAAGGAAGCCAGCCGAACGCGAATACGCCGACGCTCGACGGATTGGCCCGGGATTTGACAGCCATCGCAAGGGACGGCAATTTGGATCCGGTTATCGGGCGCAGTAAAGAAATTGAACGGGTTATTCAGGTGTTAAGCCGCCGCACCAAAAACAATCCTGTGCTCATTGGTGAACCCGGTGTCGGGAAAACGGCGATCGCCGAGGGATTGGCGCAAAAAATCGTCAATAACGAAATTCCGGAAACGTTGCGCGACAAACGGGTTATGACCCTTGACATGGGTTCGGTTGTGGCAGGAACAAAATACCGCGGTGAATTCGAGGACCGGCTGAAAAAAATTATGGATGAAATTCGCCAGGCGGGCAATATCATCTTGTTCATTGACGAATTGCATACGTTAATCGGCGCCGGAGGAGCGGAGGGCGCCATCGACGCCTCGAATATTTTAAAACCGGCTTTGGCCCGCGGCGAACTTCAATGCATCGGCGCCACCACGCTCGATGAATACCGAAAATACATTGAAAAAGACGCCGCGTTGGAACGCCGTTTTCAGCCGATTTTCGTGGAACAGCCGACGCCGGAAGAAGCCATTCAAATATTGCATGGGCTGCGCGACCGTTATGAGGCTCATCACCGTGTTAAAATTACGGATGAAGCGATCGAGCAAGCGGTAAAATTGTCCGACCGGTATATCACGGACCGTTTCCTTCCGGACAAGGCCATCGATTTGATCGATGAGGCCGGCTCCAAGGTGAGACTGCGTTCTTTTACGGTTCCGCCTGATCTGAAAAATTTGGAAAGCAAATTGGAAGATATCCGCAAAGAGAAAGATTCGGCGGTACAAAGCCAGGAATTTGAAAAAGCGGCCGCGCTACGCGATAAAGAGCAAAAGCTGAGGGAAGAACTGGAAAGAACCAAAAATGAATGGAAAGAGAAACAAGGGCGCACCGATAGTGAGGTCACTCCGGAAGATATCGCCCAGGTGGTTTCCAGTTGGACCGGTATTCCCGTAAGCAAGCTGGCTGAAGAAGAAACGGAACGTTTGCTGAAGATGGAAGAAATTCTTCACGACCGGGTAATCGGTCAGGAAGAGGCGGTAAAAGCGGTAAGCCGGGCCATCCGCCGGGCAAGGGCGGGGTTGAAAGATCCGAAAAGGCCGATGGGTTCCTTCATCTTCCTCGGACCGACCGGCGTCGGCAAGACGGAATTGGCACGCGCGTTGGCCGAAGCGCTCTTCGGGGACGAAAATGCGTTGATCCGTATCGACATGTCGGAATATATGGAGAAACATTCCACCTCCCGTCTGGTTGGCGCTCCTCCGGGATATGTCGGCTACGAGGAAGGCGGACAACTGACCGAAAAAGTGCGCCGCAAACCATACTCCGTCGTGCTGCTTGACGAAATCGAGAAGGCACATCCGGAAGTCTTCAACATCTTGCTGCAAGTGCTGGAGGATGGCCGTTTGACCGATTCGAAAGGCAGAACCGTTGATTTCCGTAACACCTTGATTATCATGACTTCCAATGTGGGCGCCGAAACGATCAAGAAAAATGCAACGCTAGGCTTTACGGCCGTAAACAATGCGGAAAAAGATTACGAAAATATGAAAGAAAAAGTCATGGGGGAATTGAAGAAAATCTTCCGTCCGGAATTCCTCAACCGTATAGACGAAACCATTGTATTCCATTCCTTGGAAGAACGGCATATTCAAAAAATTGTTTCGCTGTTGGCGGAAGATTTGCGCAAACGCCTCAAGGAGCAAGAAGTGGATTTCGTTTTGACCGACAGGGCGATCGCTTTCCTTGCGAAGGAAGGTTGGGACCCGGCGTATGGAGCGCGTCCTCTGCGCAGGGCCATTCAAAAGCATATTGAAGACCGCTTGTCGGAAGAATTGCTGAAGGGCAATATTTCCAAAGGAGATTCGCTTACGATCGACGAACAGGACGGAGAGCTGGTCGTTCAGCGTAACCGGGAAAAACAGGCACAACCCACAAGCTAACCCTATAAAGAAAAAATTTACCATGTTGCGTCATGCCGGTTCCTTCTTCGGGAACCGGCTTGCTTTGCTGTTATTCCGGGGTTTTCACCACTAGTACAAAATGGTAAACTTTGATCATAACTGCTGATCAGGGTGAATATGGATGGCAAGAAACAGAACAAAATTTTTTTGTACCGAATGCGGTTATGAGTCGCCGAAATGGATGGGCAAATGTCCGGGTTGCTCAACCTGGAACAGTTTTGTGGAAGAGCCGGCCGCGGTATCCGGACCAAAGGGGTTTCAATCGCCGGTATTCGGCGTAAAAGGGAAGGCAACATCCATTACAGATATTGTGGTTGACAAGGAACAGCGAATCTTGACGAGAAATCATGAATTGAACCGGGTGCTGGGCGGCGGCCTTGTCCCCGGATCGTTGGTGCTGGTCGGAGGCGATCCCGGAATCGGCAAATCCACATTGCTTCTTCAAGCTTCTTACGATTTTACGCTGTCGGGCCTGAAGGTTCTGTATATTTCCGGTGAGGAATCAGCAAGCCAAACGAAATTGCGGGCCGACCGGTTGCGGGCAAAGTCCGATTTGCTTTACGTGCTGTGCGAGACGAATCTGGAACAAATCGAAGAGGAAATTGAAAGAATACAGCCCGATTTTGTCGTCATGGATTCGATTCAAACCGTTTATCATCCGGCCATTTCGTCGGCTCCGGGCAGCGTATCGCAAGTTCGCGAATGTACCGGCCATTTTATGAGAATTGCCAAGGTGAAGGGGATCGCCGTCGTTTTGGTCGGCCATGTGACAAAGGAAGGCGCCATAGCGGGCCCCAGGCTTCTGGAACACATGGTCGATTGCGTGCTATACTTCGAAGGAGAACGGCATCATTCGTACCGCCTGCTCAGGGCGGTGAAAAACCGTTTTGGCTCCACCAATGAAATCGGGATATTTGAAATGCGGGAAGACGGCCTAAGAGAAGTGAACAACCCTTCTGAACTGTTTCTTTCGGAAAGACCGCTGGGTGTGGCCGGTTCGATCGTCATCGCCAGCATGGAGGGGACCAGGCCGGTTCTGGTTGAATTGCAGGCGCTCATTTCACCGACCAATTTTCCGACTCCGCGCCGGATGTCGACCGGGTTCGACCACAACCGGTTGGCGTTGATCATCGCTGTTTTGGAGAAACGGGTCGGTTTGTTTTTGCAAAATCAGGATGCGTATTTGAATGCCGCAGGCGGCGTCAGGTTGGATGAACCGGCTGTCGATCTGGGCGCCGCGGTCAGCATTGCATCCAGTTTTCGCGATCGGCCGACGAAACCTTACGATGTCGTCTTCGGGGAAATCGGGCTCACCGGGGAAGTCCGCGGCGTGTCCCGTGCCGAACAGCGGGTCCGGGAAGCGCGGAAACTCGGATTTAAACGGGTGATCATGCCGGAAAAAAGTTTGAAAGGTTGGAGCCCCCCGGAAGGCATTGAAATTATCGGGGTTCAGACCGTTTCGGAAGCATTGTCGGTCGCATTGGAATAAAACTATGGACCAACCTTGAGAGGGGCTGCTCAACGTTGAAAGAAGAAAGCAATCGTGATGTCATCAGCGAAATGCTGAAATTAGTCGCGCCTGGAACAGCTTTTCGGGAAGGACTGGAAAATGTGTTGCGCGCCAAATCCGGCGGCTTAATCGTCGTCGGGTACAGTCCGGAAGTTATGGAAATCGTTGACGGAGGTTTTTCCATCAATTGCGATTTTTCGCCCAGTTATCTTTACGAGTTGGCCAAAATGGACGGGGCTATTATTTTGAGTGAAGATTTGAAAAGGATCTTGTACGCCAATACGCAATTGATCCCCGACACTTCCATACCTTCGAACGAGACGGGAATCCGTCACCGCACCGCTGAACGCGTGGCCAAACAAACATCCAAGCTGGTGATTTCGATTTCGCAAAGAAGAAACGTCATCACCTTGTACCAGGGAAATATCAGGTACACGTTGAAAGATATCGGCGTCATATTAACCAAGGCGAACCAGGCGCTGCAAACGCTGGAAAAATATAAGGCCGTTCTGGATCAGAGTCTGACCAACCTGTCCGCTTCCGAATTTGAAGAACTGGTTACTTTGCAAGACGTCGTCAATGTGATCCAAAGATTTGAAATGGTGTTGCGCATCAAGAGGGAAATCAACAGGTATATCATTGAGCTCGGTTCCGAGGGGCGGCTTGTGCGCATGCAACTGGAAGAGCTGGTGGCCGGTACGGAGCAGGAAGAGATCTTCCTGTTGAAAGATTATGCGAAAGATCCCCAGGACGAGAAGATCAGGGAAATTTTGCAAGGGCTGAAACGGTTAAGTTCCGAAGAATTGCTTGAGCCACAAACCATTGTCCGTTTGCTGGGCTACCTGCCGACCAATGTGGCGATGGAAGAGCCGCTTGCTCCGCGGGGATTCCGGATGCTCCACAAAATTCCCAGGCTTCCATCGATGATTATTTCCAATTTGATCGAGCGGTTCGGGTCGATGCCGCAAGTGATGATGGCGACGATTGAGGAATTGGACGATGTGGACGGGATTGGGGAAGTGCGGGCAAGGTCGATCAAGGAAGGGTTGAAGCGGATCAGGGATCAGGTGTTTATTGACAGGCATATATAAATTGCATACAATCAGAGGGTAACTGAATATAATGGATGGAGTAGAAGGGTTGGTAAGAAGACTTAGAGGTGAAGATATGCTTAACAAGTCTATTCCCAGTCTGTTTACGATAGGAAATCTGTTTCTGGGAATTGCCGCCATTATTCTGGTGTTTAACAATGAACCGGAATATGCAGCCATAACGGTCATCGTCGCCATGCTGCTGGATGGGCTGGATGGCCGCGTCGCCCGGGCGCTCAATGTGCAGAGCGAATTCGGGAAAGAGCTGGATTCCTTGTCGGATGTCATCTCTTTCGGCGTCGCTCCGGCATTTATTATGTATGTCGTCGCTTTTTCCGAGCTCCCGCCGGCGGCTTCATGGATTGTTACGGCCATATTCCCCATATGCGGCGCTCTTCGCTTGGCGCGGTTTAATGTGAATGCCGGCATACCGGGATATTTCATCGGGTTGCCGATTCCGGCTGCGGGAGGCGTGTTGAGCACGCTGACTTTGTTTCATAACAATATCCCTGTCATTATACTGGTCATCAGTTCGTTATTGCTTTCTTATTTAATGATCAGCACGGTCAAATACCCGAACTTTAAAAAAGTCGGCATCCCCAAGGCGGCCGTTTGGATCATTCCGATCGTTGTCGTTGTTGCGGTTGTGCTTGCCGTGTTATTTCCCGGTCCCTTATCCAGACTTCTGTTTGTTCCGTTGGTCATATACGCTCTGTACGGACTAAAAAAAAACATTGACCGCGTTTTATTCCGCAGACGCCGCAAACAGCGCGTGATGGACGATCCGATAAGATCGGAAAGCGGATTGTGAATCTGAACCCTAAGTCGCGCCCAATAATGAAAGGCCTTTCCAAGCTGCCGGCAAACGCAAGGAAAGGCCTTTTTATTTTTAGGAAATGCCGAAATCATGGAATTATTACGATATGCATTACGACATGTTGAAGAAGCCCAGGGTGGAACATTTCTTGGACTCTTCGATCATGATTTTGTCGAGCTTCATGTCGAGCACGTTGCAAAGCGCCGACATATAAAATAAATTTTTTCCCAATTCCGCTTCGATCATATCCAGACAATGTTCGCACAGTTGACCTTTTACGTGAGTACCGAGGACCGATTTGGCTTCTTCGATGGTCATATACGGCGTATAAGGCTGTTTGCTGGCGTTCACTTCAATGCATCCGCATTCCGTGATGGATTTGGTCACCGACCGGGTCACAGCGGCATTCGATTGTTGAAATTTGGAAAGAATATCGAGTAAACTGCGGTGTCGAAGCAGCAGTTCCGACACTTGATCCTGAAATTGCTGCAAAGTCAGCGACATCCGGCATTCACCTCAAATCAATTCGATTCTCCCCTCATTATATCGAACTTCCAATTATAATTCAATTTTCCATCAGAAATATAAAATGGAAAAAATAATGGATTTTAGAAAAAAATGAAGATGCGGAGATTAGCGAATGTTTTTTTGGTTCATAATTGTTACTAGTGCGGTCATGTCCAGAAATATGGAGGTGATTTGATGATAAAACGAAGTATTCAATTTGTTTTTTCAGTATTGGGAGGCATGATCGGGTATCAATATGCGGAACACATCACCGGACCTTTTCTCCGTATCGTGAAGCCGCAAGCTGACATCGACCCGAACGGAAGCGCAGCTTACGTTTTGATGGCGTTAGGAGCGATCACGATGTATTGGATTTCGCAGCGGTTATATGCTTATGGAATCCAGTGGATTCACCGCGGCGAAGCGAACCTGGCGCAAATGCCGGCCGCAGACCTGCTGGCGGGGACGTGCGGTTTAATTTTGGGATTGGTAGTTTCCGCCTTGCTTTTTCCTTCTTTGCCGAAAATTAACGGATGGAGCTGGCTCCTCCCGTTCACCGTTACGTTAATCCTCGGCGCGTTGGGCTTCCGGTTGGGTTACGCCAAACGGGAAGAATTGGGTTCCTTGCTGCTGCAAGCGCGGTCCGAAAAACAGGCCGTCAGGGAACCGCGGGAAGATCATAAAATTTTGGATACGAGTGTCATCATTGACGGGCGTATCGCCGACATTTGCAAGACCGGTTTTATCGAAGGCATTTTGGTCATACCGGAATTTGTGCTGGAAGAATTGCAGCATATCGCCGATTCCTCCGACTTGTTGAAACGCAACCGCGGGCGCAGGGGTCTCGACATTTTGAACAAGATTCAAAAGGAGCTGGATGTTAAAGTATTGATTTATGAAGGAGATTTCGAAGAAATTTCCGAAGTCGACAGTAAACTGGTCAAATTGGCCAAGCTGCTTAAGGGAAAAGTGATCACGAACGATTTCAATCTGAACAAAGTGTGCGAATTGCAAGGAGTATCCGTGTTAAACATCAACGATCTGGCCAATGCCGTAAAACCGGTCGTCCTGCCCGGCGAAGAAATTCTCGTACAGGTTATCAAGGACGGCAAGGAGCACGGACAGGGCGTCGCCTATTTGGACGATGGCACAATGATCGTGGTGGAAGGCGGAAGGGACTTTATCGGCAGCACGCTGGATGTGATGGTCACCAGTGTGTTGCAAACGTCGGCAGGCCGGATGATTTTTGCCAAACCGAAATTATTGGAAAAAGCGCTGTAAAACGATTATGATAAACAATAGATCGATCATTTGTTTTCAGGCAGGGGAATGCATTGGGGAAGTGTAGCGTTGTCATCGTTGCCGCCGGCAAAGGAGCGCGGATGGGCACAGCGGAAAGCAAACAATATTTGTTGCTGCATAATAAACCGGTTTTGGTTCATACGCTGGAAGTGTTTCAGGCGGTGGAGGAGATCGGGGACATCACCCTTGTTGTCGGCGAAAAAGATATCCCGCGCTGTCGGCAGTACAAAGATCAATACGGTCTTCATAAAATACGCGCGATTCTGGCTGGCGGGCAGGATCGTCAGCAATCCGTTTACGAAGGAATCCGCTCGCTTCCGCCGGATACGGAATGGGTGTTGGTTCACGACGGCGTCAGGCCGTTCGTGACCGCGGAACATATTCTCGCCTGTTGGCGGGGCGCCATGGAACACGGCGCGGCCGTACTGGCCGTGCCGGCGAAAGATACGATCAAATTGGCCAGCGATACCCGCCAGGTCATGTCGACGCCGGATCGGCGGAGCTTGTGGGCCGTGCAAACCCCGCAAGCTTTTCGTCTTTCTTTGCTCCTGGAAGCGCATGAACGGGCGGCGGCGGACGGTTTTACAGGCACCGACGATGCCATGCTTGTCGAAAGATTGGGACATGCGGTATATATTGTCGAAGGGGACTACCGCAACATCAAGCTGACGACGCCGGAAGATTTGCAATGGGCCAACTGGCTGCTTGGAAAGGGAGAGGGGAAGACGCAGATGATACGTATAGGGCATGGTTTTGATGTGCATCAATTGGTGCCGGGGAGACCTTGCATTATCGGCGGGGTAACGATTCCTTACGAGAAAGGATTGCTGGGACATTCCGATGCGGATGTGCTGTTGCATGCCGTTTGCGATGCCATATTGGGAGCTTTGGGAAAAGGGGATATCGGAAAACATTTTCCCGATACGGAAATGAAGTACAAAGATGCGGACAGCCTGGGGTTATTAAAGGAAGTATGGAAACTGGCCAGGGAATCGGGGTACCGTTTGGGCAACCTGGACGGGACGATTATGGCGCAAAAACCGAAAATGTCCCCCTTTATTCCGGACATGGTATCGCGGATCGCTTCCGCATTGGAGGAACCGGAATCGTTAATCAATATTAAAGCCACCACAACGGAACAACTCGGATTCGTCGGCCGCGGGGAAGGGATCGCCGCCCAGGCTGTTGTCTGCCTGCAGAAGGCTGTGCTATGATAATTCAGGCAGGTTGATGAGGAGAGGAGTTTTGAAGATGTCGGTACGTGTGCGTTATGCGCCCAGCCCTACCGGGCATTTGCATATAGGCGGAGCGAGGACGGCCTTGTTCGATTATTTGTTGGCCCGGCGGCATGGAGGACAATTCGTGATCCGTTTCGAGGACACGGATCAGGCGCGCCATGTCGAATCCGGCATTCAAAGCCAGCTGGAAGGCCTGAAATGGCTCGGGATCGAATGGGATGAAAGCATCGATGTAGGCGGACCGTATGCCCCGTACCGGCAGACGGAACGTCTGCATCTGTACAGGCCGTTTACGGAACGGTTGATAGAACTTGGACATGCCTACTATTGTTATTGCAACGAGGAAGAACTGGAAGCGGAGCGGTCGGCGCAGGAAGCCCGCGGCGAAACGCCGCGCTACTCCGGAAAGTGCCGGCATTTGACGGAAGAACAGGTGAACCGCTATATCGCCGAAGGGCGGAAGCCGTCTTTGCGCTTCCGCGTGCCGGAGAATGAAACGTTGGTCATCCACGACCTGATTCGCGGCCGGGTCGAGTTCAATTCGAATGATTTCGGAGATTTTATTATCGTTCGTCCCGACGGAATTCCCACTTATAATTATGCCGTCGTTTTGGACGATCATCTCATGAAAATTACTCATATTATCCGCGGTGAAGAACATCTGACCAATACGCCGCGCCAACTGCTCATTTACCGCGCGCTCGGGTTGCCGGTTCCCGAATTTGCCCATTTGGCGCTCATACTGAATCAAGACCGCAAAAAAATGAGCAAGCGTGACGAATCGGTCATGCAGTTTGTCGAGCAGTACAAAGAAATGGGCTACCTTCCCGAAGCGGTGCTGAATTTTATCGCCCTTCTCGGCTGGTCTCCGGGAGGGGAGGAGGAAATATTCAGTAAAGAAGAACTCATCCAAAAGTTCAGTTTGGACCGTGTTTCCAAAAGCCCGGCCGTATTCGATACGGATAAATTGAATTGGATGAATAATCATTATATCAAACACGCCGATCTGGAGCGGATCGTCGGACTGTGCATCCCCCACTTGCAGAAAGCCGGCAGGATCCCCGAACAATTGGATCAGGCGCAAAAAGAATGGGTCACTTCCCTGGTGGCGCTTTTTCAGGAACAAATGCGCTGCGCCGCCGATATCGTCGGTTTGACGGAAATGTTTTTTGCGGAAACGGTGGAGTATAGCGAAGAAGCCAAAGAAATACTGGCCCAGGATCATGCGAAGGCCGTCATGGAAAGTTTTCTTAAGCACTTATCCGGGCTGGAGGAGTCCGATTCTTCCCCCGAAGAAATGCAAAAACTTTTGAAACGGGTGCAGGAAGAGACCGGATATAAAGGCAAACAGCTGTATATGCCGATCCGTGTGGCGCTTACAGGGCAAACCCACGGGAGAGACTTGAACCACACGCTGCATTTGCTGGGAATCAAGAAAATGATACAGCGTCTGAAGAGCATATTGTCATAGTTTCGCGATTTATGTATACTATAGGCAAATTTCAATACACGAAAACACCATAGTCAAATTTCAATACGCAAAAAGCGATGACCGGGAAAAGTACGATACAGAAGGGTTCACAGAGAGGGCGGCCGGGGTCAAAGAATGAAGGCGCAAGTGGAAGTCGGCCGGGCTGGAAGCTGCCTAATCCGCTGTAATCGGAAGTGCGCCCGCAAGCTGTAAGGCCGAATGTCGCCCGTTTCGTGCGAAACTAGGCCAAACCGGGTGGTTGCCGTTATGGACCTTGGAGATGGCGACGAAATGTCCGTCGCCGGAAGCAGAGTGGAACCGCGTTCATGAACGCCTCTGCAGCCGCCTGGCTGTGGAGGCTTTTATCGTTCCAATGCAAATCGTTACAGGTTCGTAAAGAAGGTGGTATACATGTTCCGCACGATCAAATCGGATATTCAGGCCGTATTTGACAACGATCCGGCAGCACGCAGCGTTCTGGAAGTGGTTCTCACTTATTCCGGTTTGCATGCCATATGGTTGCATCGCATCGCGCATTGGCTATACTGCCGCAAATGGTACACGGTGGCGAGGATCATTTCCCAGTTTAACCGCTTTTTGACAGGTATTGAAATCCATCCCGGGGCGAAGATCGGCAAACGTTTGTTTATCGACCACGGCATGGGTGTGGTGATCGGCGAAACGTGCGAAATTGGCGACGACGTCGTCATGTACCATGGGGTTACTTTGGGGGGTACGGGAAAAGAGAAGGGGAAACGCCATCCCACCATCGGCAATAATGTGGTCATTGCCGCGGGAGCCAAGGTGCTTGGATCATTCAAGGTCGGCGACAACTCCCGCATCGGGGCGAATACGGTCGTGCTGAAAGAAGTGCCGGAAGGAAGCACGGTGGTAGGAATTCCGGGACGCGTCGTCAAGCGCAACGGGGTGCGCGTCGGACGGTTGGACCATGGGGATTTGCCCGACCCGCTTATCGATCTGTTCAAAAATTTGCAGGAACAAATTGATGAACTGAAACAAGAACTCCAGCGTGAACGAGAAAAGAATGGAGGTTCCAAAACGCATGACATTGAAAATTTATAATACGATGACCCGAACCAAGGAAACGTTTCAGAGTCTGGAACCCGGGAAAGTCAGAATGTACGTCTGCGGGCCGACGGTGTACGATTACATCCATATCGGCAACGCCCGGCCGATGATCTTTTTTGATGTCGTGCGAAAATATTTGCGGTTTACCGGTTATGATGTCGAGCTGATCGTGAACTTCACCGACGTTGACGATAAATTGATCCGCAAAGCCGAGGAAACCGGGGAAACAGTGCCCGAAGTGGCGGAGCGTTATATTCGGGCTTATTATGAGGATGCCGAAGCGCTCGGCATTGAGACGGCAACCGTCCATCCGCGGGTTACCGAGAACATTCCGGAAATCATCCGCTTCATCCGGGAATTGCAGGACAAGGGCTACGCCTACGAGAGCGGAGGAGATGTGTTTTTCCGCACGTTGCGTTTTCCGGAATACGGCAAGCTGTCCCATCAGAAACTGGACGAATTGCAGTTTGGCATCCGCATCGAGGTGGATGAGCGGAAAGAACACCCCCAGGATTTTGTATTGTGGAAGCGGGCGAAACCGGGCGAAATCCGCTGGCCCAGTCCTTGGGGAGAAGGCCGGCCCGGTTGGCATATCGAATGTTCGGCAATGGCTCGCAAGTATTTGGGAGATACGTTCGATATTCACGGCGGAGGACAAGATTTGCAGTTTCCGCACCATGAATGCGAAGTGGCCCAAACGGAGTCGCTGACAGGGAAACCGATGGCGAAATACTGGATGCATAACGGATATATCCATATCAACAACGAGAAAATGTCCAAATCTTTGGGCAACGGCATCAACGTCCGGCAGCTGCTTGCCTCGGTCAAACCGCAAGTGCTCCGGTATTTCATGCTGTCCACGCATTACCGCAACCCTCTCCATTTCAGCGACGAGTCGTTGAAGCAGGCGGAGGGCGCCCTGGCGCGAATGGAGAACTGCATATCCAATTTGCGTTACCGGCTCCGCAATGCCGGGGAAGGGCCGGCCGATCCGCGGGTGGAAGAAAAAATCCGGGAGATCGAACGCAGTTTCCGCGAAAAGATGGATGACGATTTCAATACTCCCGATGCGATTACCGCCATGTTCGAGTTGGTTACCGAGGCAAATATATATATGCAAGGCGAAATAGCGACACAGGCAACGCTAAACCGCATTCTCGACAGCTTTGCCTTGATGAACGGGGTGCTGGGCATACTGAGCGGATCGTCCGAAGAACTGCTGGATGAAGAGATCGAACGCCTTATTGCGGAACGCGCGGAAGCGAGAAAAATGAAAAATTGGGCAAGAGCGGATGAAATCCGGGAATTATTGGCGAAAAGAAATATCATTCTGGAAGATACGCCCCAGGGCGTTCGCTGGCGGCGGAAATGAGCGGCTGCAGCTATGCGGGTTGACCTTTTTCTTTCCGCTCCGTACAAACCGGCGGACCAGCTCAGTCCGCTCGTTCTCGCTTATATCGGAGATGCCGTCTATGAATTGTTCATACGCCAATATTTAATTTCTCTGGCCAATTATCGTCCGCATGATCTGCATCGGAGAGCGACCGCTTACGTGTCGGCCAAAGCGCAAGCCAGAGCGCTAAAACATTGGTTGCCGCTGCTATCCCGGGAAGAGGCGGAGATCGTCAAACGGGGACGCAATGCCAAATCGGGCAGTTCCCCGAAAAATACCGGCATTATCGATTACCGCCACAGCACCGGGTTCGAATGTTTAATCGGGTATTTGTATTGTGAAAAGCGGTTTGACCGGTTAACTTACTTGATGCATCAGGCCGTACAATGTTTGAACGAACGAGCGGACCAAGGAAACATAACGCAGGGGGAGTAACATGGACCAATATATCGCCGGCAAGCATTCCGTCCTGGAGGCCCTTCGTTCGGGACGTCCGATAGGGAAAATATGGGTTTCGGAAAATGCCCAAAAACCGTTAATCCAGCCGATTCTTTTCGAGGCCAGGCAACAGGGAGTCGTGGTGGCCTATGCCAATAAAAAAAAGTTGGATCAAATGGTCCCGCAAATTCAACATCAAGGAGTCGTAGCCCAGATTGCCCCGTATGATTACGCGGACCTGGAAGATTTGCTTCGCAAAGTCCGGGATGAAGAAAGGGAGCAAGCCCCGTTCTTCGTCATTCTGGACGAGATTGAAGATCCCCATAATTTCGGCTCCATCTTAAGGACGGCCGATTGCGCGGGGGTGGACGGGGTCATTATCCCGAAAAGGCGCTCCGCCGGATTGAACGCCACCGTCGCGAAAGTATCGGCGGGCGCCGCCGAATATGTGCCGGTAGCCCGTGTGGCCAATTTGGCGCAAACGATTGAACGTTTGAAGGAACAGGGAATCTGGGTGGCCGGCGCCGACGCATCGGCTGACCAGGAAGTTTATGAAGCGGATTTGCGGCTTCCTCTCGCCCTTGTGATCGGCAACGAAAACAAAGGCATTGGCCGGTTGATTAAGGAACGATGCGACTTCTTGCTCAAATTGCCGATGTCCGGACACATCAGTTCTTTGAATGCCTCGGTAGCGGCGGCGATCATCATCTACGAGGCTGTCCGGCAACGCCGGGCACGTTCCTGACATTCCGTTTTTATGAAAGAATTTCTTATCGTGGACGGATATAATATCATCGGCGCTTGGCCGGAATTGTTGAAACTGAAAGAAATCAGCTTGGAAGACGCCCGGGATCGTTTAATCGATATTTTGGCGGATTATCAAGGGTATTCGGGAATCAAGGTTTACCTTGTTTTTGATGCGCATCAAATCCCCGGATTGGGCGGAAAATACGAGCATAGCAAACTGGAAATTTATTATACCAAAGAGAAAGAGACGGCGGACGAACTGATTGAACGGCTGGTGACCCGATTGGCCGGTCGAAGAAGAACGATTTACGTGGCGACATCGGATATGGTGGAACAGCATGTGATCTTCGCCAACGGCGCCTTGCGTCTTTCAGCCCGGGAACTCCTGATCAGAATCAAGCAAAGCCGAAAAGAGGTGCGTTCACGGATCGAACATCCGGATCCGGTGCGCAACACCTTTGACAATTGGCTGGATCCGCGGATGAAAGAGCTGTTTGAAAAATGGCGCAGGGGAAAATGAGCGGTATGACTCCCCGGCTTTTAAAACAGGCAAGAAATCTACCATTTGGTTGACGATTGCCGATTCTATCATGTATACTATGTCTATCGTTATTGCAAGGCAGAGCCTTACAGGCCGGAGGGATTGTTGGTGAGAACCGACTTCAAGGATTTGGAAGTTCGCGATTATGATCTCATAACCGACGAAGAATTGGTCGATGCGGTTCGAGAGGGCAATAGCGAAGCATTGGAGCACTTGATCAATAAGTACAAAAATTTTGTGCGGGCCAAAGCCCGGTCTTATTTTTTAATCGGTGCCGACAGGGAAGACATTGTTCAGGAAGGCATGATCGGCCTGTACAAATCGATCCGCGATTTTCGCGGAGACAAGCTTGCTTCTTTCAAAGCTTTTGCTGAATTGTGCATAACGCGCCAGATTATAACCGCCATTAAAACTGCCACCCGCCAGAAGCACATCCCCCTGAATTCCTACGTTTCGCTGGACAAGCCCATTTATGATGAAGATTCCGACCGGACTTTGCTTGACGTCATTTGCGGTTCCAGAGTGACGGATCCGGAGGAACTGATTATCAATCAGGAAGAGTTCAGCGGTTTGGAGGACAAGATGGGCGAAATCCTGAGCGATCTTGAGCGGAGAGTGCTGATGCTGTACTTGGACGGGCGTTCTTATCAGGAAATTGCCCTGGACCTCGACCGGCACGTCAAATCGATCGATAATGCGCTTCAGCGGGTAAAACGAAAATTGGAACGGTACCTGGAAGTTCGCGACAGCTAGGGTCGCAAAGCCGCGTATTTCCTCCGGAAGTCATCGTTAACCAGCATCCTGGGGTTTGTTGAGGGGTGCTTTTTTTCTATTTTCTATTTGCATGCGAGCGCGCCGCGGGCGGTTTTGCAAATATTCTCGATTTGCAGGTTTAAGAAGACAGGGTCCGGTTTATACTGTACAGTAAGCTTGAATCGCTTGCAGGGAGCTTGAACCGGCAATTCTTGGTGTTAACACCTTTTCCTTGACATGAATATATCGTTGTGATAAAGTGTTTTGGGTGACGCTAATTATTTGTTTGTTTTGCTTAAAAAGGAAATACAGGAATTGAAGGTTGGCTTGGGAGGTGTCGGGCATGCGGGTGATCGTTACTTTGGCATGTGAAAATTGCAAACAAAGAAACTACACCACGAATAAAAATAAGCGGAACCACCCGGATCGCTTGGAGTTAAGGAAATACTGCAAGTTTTGCAATGGACATACCGTTCATCGCGAAACCAGGTAGTTACATTGGAGGTGCGGTCCGTGGCGTTTTTGGCGAAAATAAGACGCGGTTTTAGCACGACCTTTTCTTTTTTTGCAGACAGTTGGGCGGAATTAAAAAAAGTCAAATGGCCGAATCGTCGCGAACTTAAAAGTTACACCATCGTTGTCGTCGTCACGGTACTGATCGTAACGATCTATTTTGCCATACTTGACCTGGGGATCTCCGAACTGCTTCGCATTGTTTTTAATTTGTAAAACCGCAGGAGATTAAATATGGAAAAAAGATGGTATGTTGTTCATACGTACTCCGGTTACGAGAACAAAGTGAAAGCCAATTTGGAAAAACGCGTCGAATCGATGGATATGAAGGACAAAATCTTCCGCGTGCTTGTGCCGATGGAAGAAGAAGTGGTAAACAAGGACGGGAAGAAAAAAACCGTCATGCGTAAAGTTTACCCCGGGTATGTCCTTGTCGAAATGATCCAGACCGATGATTCCTGGTATGTTGTGCGCAACACTCCGGGGGTCACCGGATTTGTCGGTTCCACAGGATCGGGTTCCAAACCGACTCCTTTGCTCCCCGAAGAAGCGGAGGCCATCCTGAAGCATATGGGGATCGAGGAGCCGAAGCCCAAAATCGAATTCGATCTGAAGGAAACTGTTCGCGTAAAAGTCGGTCCGTTTGCCAATTTCGTCGGTACTGTGGAAGAAATTCTTTACGACAAACAAAAACTGAAAGTTCACGTGAATATGTTCGGCAGGGAAACTCCGCTTGAACTGGATTTCACTCAGGTGGAAAAACTGGACTGAACCATGCGGAATTCCATACAGACCCGGCTGGCTACATTCTGTAAAGGAGGTGTGTGACATGGCGAAAAAAGTGATTAAAATCGTGAAGTTGCAGATTCCGGCCGGCAAAGCGAACCCGGCACCTCCGGTTGGACCGGCACTGGGTCAGGCTGGCGTGAATATTATGGCTTTTTGCAAAGAATTCAACGCCCGCACGTCCGATCAGGCAGGTCTGATTATCCCGGTAGAAATTACGGTGTTCGAAGACCGCTCTTTTACGTTCGTTACAAAAACACCGCCGGCAGCGGTATTGCTTCGCGTTGCCGCTGGTATCGATAAAGGTTCCGGCGAGCCGAACAAGAAAAAAGTCGCAACGGTCAAACGGGCCAAGGTACGGGAAATCGCCGAACAAAAAATGCCGGATCTGAACGCCGCTTCCGTGGAAGCTGCGATGAGAATGGTTGAAGGTACCGCCCGCAGCATGGGGATTGTCATTGAAGATTAATCGATGGCATGGCGCGGCCTGAAAGAAGGCGCCTAGTGGGAGGATCATCCGTTAATACCACAAAAGGAGGAATAGTTGTGGCGAAACATGGCAAAAAATATTTGGAAGCTTCCAAACAGGTGGACCGGGAAGCTTATTACGAGCCGCAGGAGGCGCTGGAGCTTGTAAAGAAGATGGCTTCCGCCAAATTCGACGAAACGGTGGAAGTGGCCGTCCGATTGGGCGTTGATCCGCGGAAACAGGATCAAGCCGTAAGGGGAGTCGTCGTCCTGCCCCATGGAACGGGGAAAACCAAACGCGTCCTTGTGTTTGCCAAAGGCGAAAAAGCCAAGGAAGCAGAGGCCGCCGGCGCTGATTTTGTCGGTGACGTGGATCTGATCAACAAAATCCAGCAAGGTTGGTTTGGTTTCGACGTCTGTGTGGCAACCCCGGATATGATGAGTGAAGTGGGAAAACTCGGCCGTTTGCTCGGCGGCAAGGGACTTATGCCCAATCCGAAATCCGGTACGGTAACATTCGACGTAGCCAAGGCGGTGCAAGAAATCAAAGCGGGTAAAATCGAGTACCGCTTGGATAAAGCGGGACAAATTCATGCGCCGATCGGCAAAGTATCCTTTGATGTCGAAAAGCTGACGGAGAATTTCAAAACGCTGCTTGAAGCAATCATCAGATCCAAACCGCCGGCCGCCAAAGGCGTGTATTTGAAAAACATCGCCGTGTCTTCCACGATGGGGCCGAGCGTGAGGGTTAGTCCGCAATCGTTCAGATAAATTGCCGCTGTCGGACCAAATTGACTTTTGTCTGAAGGCGTGATATTCTATAGCAAGTTTTTTCCGACAATTGAAAATGTCCAACCGTAGACAGCAGGTGCTTCCGAAGCCAATTTCCCGCCGAGAAGCTTAATTTCCTGCCGAGGTGTTATGATAGAACGATCCTTTCATTCAGGCGGATGTTGCCTGGATCAAGGATGAATGTCATGCCTTCGTGTGTCTACGAAGGCTTTTTCAATGAGGAAAACATCTGGAGCCGATCCGCTCCAGTTCCGGGAGGTGTGAACATGGCAAGCACAGCAATTCGCCAAGAAAAAGAGCAGATTGTTCAAGAAATTACGGCAAAATTAAAGGAAAGCTCCTGTACGATCCTGACCGATTACCGCGGCTTGAATGTGGCGCAAATTACCGAGCTTCGCAAATCGCTGCGCGAGGCGGGGATTGAATTCCGCGTTCTGAAAAATACGTTGACCCGGCGCGCGGTGGAGAATGCGGAATTGTCGGAACTGGAATTGTTTCTTACCGGTCCGACTGCCATCGCGTTCAGCAAGGACGATGTCGTTACCCCGGCAAAAATTTTGACGCAGTTTGCCAAAAATAACGAAGCTTTGAGCGTAAAGGCCGGTGTGGTGGAAGGCAAGGTCGTCGATGTGAACCAGATCAAAGCGCTGGCCGAACTGCCTTCCAGAGAAGGGTTGTTGTCCATGCTGCTTAGCGTGCTGCAAGCTCCGATCCGCAATTTCGCTCTCGCCGTCAAGGCGGTTGCCGAAAAGCAGGAAGGCGCGGCACAAGAAGCCTGATCCGTATCGGACGAAACATTGATTTCAATGCTAAATTATAAATATGGAGGTTTAGCGATGAGCAAGGAACAAATTATCGAGGCCATCAAAGGCATGTCCGTTCTCGAACTGAATGAATTGGTCAAAGCGATTGAAGAGGAATTCGGCGTTACCGCTGCGGCTCCCGTAGCCGTCGTGGCGGGCGGAGGCGCCGCTGCCGAAGTTCAGGAACAAACCGAATTCGATGTCATCCTGGCTAATGCCGGAGCTTCCAAAATTAACGTGATCAAAGTGGTCCGCGAAATTACCGGTCTTGGCCTGAAAGAAGCGAAAGACCTTGTCGACGGAGCGCCGAAACCGATTAAAGAGAAAGTGTCCAAGGAAGAAGCGGAATCGATCAAAGCCAAACTGACGGAAGCCGGAGCAACGGTCGAAATAAAATAAGCGAAAGCAAGCCCCTTGAAGAAGCGGATTCTTCAAGGGGTTTGCTTTCACTCCCCAATGGAGGAAAAGCCGATATGAGCGACCATTATTATTCCCCCAATCCGGGCGCAAAACGGAACAGGCAGATGATAAAAACGACATTGCGCGGACGCGAGATGTCGTTTGCCACGGATTCCGGCGTATTCTCCCGCGGAGGCATCGATTTTGGCACCCGTCTGTTGATTGAGACGATGCGGATCCCGCCCGCTTCAAAAGTGCTGGATGTCGGATGCGGTTATGGCTCGATCGGGATCACGGCGGCGGTGACCACGCCGGATGTGCATGTGACGATGATCGATATCAATGAACGCGCTGTCGAGCTGGCCCGTTACAATGCGGCAATCCACGGCATAAACAACGTCCGGATTCTTCAGAGCGATCTGTTTGCGGCAGTGGAAGGAGAACAATTCGATGTCATTTTGACGAATCCGCCCATTCGCGCCGGGAAACGGACCGTCCACCAAATTTTCGAGCTTTCTTTCCATCATCTCCGGCCGGGCGGAGCATTGTGGATCGTCATCCAAAAAAAGCAAGGGGCTCCTTCGGCGTTGGCCAAGCTGGAGCAAATATTCAATTATGTGGAAGAAGTGGAAAAAGATAAAGGTTACCGCATTTACCGTGCGTTGAGGTCATGATTGACTTCGCATTTTGTGTGTGTTATTATTATGTAATGTCAGCATTAAGATGGGTTTATTGTCTTTAGTTGGATAAAATGTCAAGACCTAATTTGCAGGGTGGTGAATAAAATTTTAGCATTTGAGGTATAATGTTAAAATTTTGGGCAAGTCTACAAATAGCTACCCGTATCTGTTTTTGCATCAAAGTGTCTTGTTGCAGGAATTGAAGCCGCCTGAGCGGGTGAGGAAAGCGGGTGCCGGGCATAGCTCGGGTGCCGGGCTTTTCTTCTGAGTGCTTTCGTAGGGGCTTTTCTTGTTTTCGTTGAAACGAAACGATTGAAGTTGACATGAGGGGTGAATGATAGTTGGTGGGACATCTTGTTCAATACGGTCGACGTACGCGCAGAAGTTATTCGCGGATCAACGAAGTGCTAGAGATCCCAAACCTGATTGAAATCCAGCAAAAATCGTACCAGTGGTTTTTGGAAGAAGGGTTGCGGGAATTGTTTCAGGATATTTCCCCAATTCAGGATTTCACGGGAAATTTGATTTTGGAGTTTATCGATTATAGCTTAGGTGAGCCCAAGTACTCTGTCGATGAATCCAAGGAGCGGGACGTAACCTACGCGGCCCCGTTGCGGGTAAAAGTACGCCTGATCAATAAGGAGACCGGTGAAGTCAAAGAGCAGGAAGTTTTTATGGGTGATTTTCCTCTGATGACGGAAACCGGCACTTTCATTATTAATGGCGCTGAACGGGTCATCGTCAGCCAGCTCGTTCGCTCCCCGAGTGTCTATTTCAGCACAAAAATTGACAAGAACGGAAAGAAAACCTATACCGCTACCGTCATTCCGAACCGCGGCGCCTGGTTGGAACTGGAAACGGACTCGAAAGACATCATTTACGTGCGCATTGACCGCACCCGGAAAATTCCGGTGACCGTGCTGCTCCGTGCGCTCGGTTTCAGCACTGATGCGGAAATTATCGAACTTCTCGGAGACGACGAGTTCATCCGCAATACGCTGGATAAAGATAATACGGATTCGACGGAAAAAGCGTTGATTGAGATATATGAACGCCTGCGGCCGGGCGAACCGCCGACATTCGAAAACGCCAGAAATTTGCTGATTGCCCGGTTCTTTGATCCGAAACGCTACGATTTGGCCAACGTCGGCAGATACAAAATCAACAAGAAATTGCATATCAAGAACCGTTTGTTCAACCAGCGCCTGGCGGAAACGCTGGTCGACCCCGAAACCGGCGAAATCGTCGCTGAAGCCGGGCAGCTGTTGGACCGCCGGCTGTTGGACCAGATTATGCCGGTATTGGAACAAAAGCTTGGCTTCAAGGAATACCGCGTCCGCAACGGCGTAACCGAAAACGAAACCATCTCCCTGCAGTGCATTAACGTTTATTCCCCCAACGAAGACGGAAAGATCGTCAAAGTGATTTCCAACGGCAACGTGGACAAAGGGGTAAAACATATTACGCCTGCAGATATTATCGCCTCTATCAACTATTTTATCAATTTGTTGCATGGCATAGGAACGACTGACGATATTGACCATCTGGGCAACCGGCGCTTGCGTTCTGTCGGCGAATTGTTGCAAAATCAGTTCCGCATCGGCCTGTCGCGGATGGAACGCGTAGTGCGCGAACGGATGTCAATCCAGGATGCCAATGTGATTACTCCGCAAGCATTGATCAACATCCGGCCCGTTATCGCTTCAATCAAAGAATTTTTCGGAAGCTCCCAGCTTTCGCAATTTATGGACCAGACGAACCCGCTGGCCGAACTTACGCACAAGCGCCGTTTGTCCGCTCTTGGCCCCGGCGGGTTGACGAGAGAACGCGCGGGTTTTGAAGTGCGAGACGTTCACCATTCCCATTATGGAAGAATGTGCCCGATCGAAACGCCGGAAGGTCCGAATATCGGTTTGATCAACTCGTTGTCCACGTACGCCCGGATTAACGAATACGGGTTTATCGAGGCGCCCTACCGCTGGGTCGATCCCGAAACGGGCATCGTGACGAATCAAATCGCTTATTTGACGGCGGATGAAGAAGACAATTATATCATCGCGCAAGCGAATGCCGAATTGGACGAAGAAGGAAGATTTAAAAGCGAACAGGTCGTTGTCCGTTACAAACATGATATTTTGACCGTCCCGCGCGAACGGGTCGATTATATGGACGTTTCCCCCAAACAGGTTGTGTCTGTCGCCACGGCGCTCATTCCGTTTCTCGAGAATGACGATTCAAACCGCGCGCTGATGGGGTCCAACATGCAACGCCAGGCTGTTCCGTTGCTCGTTCCGGAAGCGCCGCTGGTAGGCACGGGTATGGAGCATAAGGCGGCGAAAGACTCCGGCGTATGCGTGATCTCCAAATGCGACGGTGTCGTGGAAAGAGTGAGCGCCAACGAGATTTGGGTCCGTCAGCAAGAAATCGTGGACGGCAAGCTGGTCAACGGAAACTTGGTCAAATATAAATTGCACAAATTCATGCGCTCGAACCAGGGCACCTGCATCAACCAGCGTCCTATTGTAAGAAAAGGCGACCACGTCAAGAAAGGGGACATCCTGGCCGACGGCCCCTCCACGGAGCAAGGCGAGTTGGCGCTGGGCCGAAACGTGCTGGTCGCTTTCATGACATGGGAAGGTTATAACTACGAAGACGCGATTTTGCTGAGCGAGAAACTGGTGAGGGAAGACGTCTATACTTCCATTCACATTGAAGAATACGAGTCGGAAGCGCGCGACACGAAGCTCGGACCGGAAGAAATTACCCGCGATATTCCGAACGTCGGCGAAGATGCGCTCAAAAACCTGGATGAACGCGGCATTATTCGCGTGGGTGCGGAAATCAGCGCAGGGGATATTCTGGTCGGCAAAGTGACGCCCAAAGGCGTGACGGAATTGACGGCCGAGGAGAGACTGCTGCACGCCATCTTCGGCGAAAAAGCGAGGGAAGTGCGCGACACTTCGCTAAGGGTTCCGCACGGGACGGACGGAATCGTCGTCGACGTCAAGGTGTTTACCCGGGAAAACGGCGACGAGCTGCCGCCGGGTGTCAATCAACTGGTACGAGTATATATCGCCCAGAAGCGGAAAATTTCCGAAGGGGACAAAATGGCCGGACGCCATGGCAACAAAGGGGTTATCGCGCGCATTTTGCCCGAAGAGGATATGCCGTTTTTGCCGGACGGAACGCCGGTTGAAGTCGTGCTGAATCCCCTCGGGGTTCCGTCGCGGATGAACATCGGGCAGGTATTGGAAGTCCATCTGGGGATGGCCGCCAAATTGCTTGGCATTCATACGGCCTCGCCCGTGTTCGACGGCGCCACCGAATACGATGTGTTCGATACGATGGAAGAAGCGGGCATGCAGCGGAACGGCAAGACGATTCTTTACGACGGCCGGACCGGAGAACCGTTTGAACGTGAAGTGACGGTAGGCGTCATGTACATGATCAAACTGGCCCATATGGTCGACGATAAGATCCACGCCCGTTCAACCGGACCGTACTCGCTGGTTACCCAGCAGCCGCTCGGCGGAAAGGCCCAGTTCGGCGGACAACGGTTCGGCGAAATGGAAGTCTGGGCTTTGGAAGCTTATGGAGCCGCCTATACGCTTCAGGAAATTTTGACCGTCAAATCCGACGACGTCGTCGGCCGCGTAAAAACGTACGAATCGATCGTGAAAGGCGAGAACGTTCCGGAACCGGGAGTGCCGGAATCGTTCAAAGTGTTGATTAAAGAGCTTCAAAGTTTGGGGATGGACGTAAAAATTCTCTCCAGCAACGAAGAGGAAATCGAGATGAAAGAAATTGACGATGAGGACGAAGGCGCAACCGACAAGCTTAATCTAAATCTGGAGGGGGCGGAAGCGGGGGTGGAATGACCCGCTCCCCCCGATGTCAGACATCTGGGCAGCTAGTATAGTTTGAGTTATCAGTACATTCTGGAGGAGGGTTGCTCCTTGATGGACGTAAACAACTTCGAGTTTATGAAAATCGGTTTGGCGTCACCGGACAAAATCCGTTCCTGGTCCCGCGGAGAAGTGAAGAAACCGGAAACGATCAACTACCGCACGTTGAAGCCCGAAAAGGAAGGATTGTTCTGCGAGAAAATTTTCGGGCCGACGAAAGACTGGGAGTGCCATTGCGGCAAATACAAACGTGTCAGGTACAAGGGAGTCGTATGCGACCGTTGCGGCGTGGAAGTGACGCGCCAGAAAGTGCGTCGCGAACGTATGGGTCATATCGAACTGGCCGCGCCGGTTTCGCATATATGGTACTTTAAGGGAATTCCCAGCCGGATGGGACTCGCTTTGGATATGTCTCCCCGTTCGTTGGAAGAGATTATTTACTTTGCATCCTATGTGGTGACCGATCCGGGAGATACGCCTCTGGAAAAGAAACAGCTTTTGTCGGAAAAAGAATACCGCAGTTACCGCGAAAAATATGGCTACGCTTTTCAGGCGGGCATGGGGGCGGAAGCGGTCAAAAAATTGCTGCAGGACATTGACGTCGACCGTGAAGTGGAAATGCTGAAGGAGGAGCTTCGCGTAGCCCAGGGACAGCGGCGCAACCGGGCCATCAAACGGCTGGAAGTGATGGAAGCTTTCCGCAATTCGAAGAACAAACCGGAATGGATGGTTCTGGATGTGCTGCCTGTTATTCCTCCCGAACTGCGCCCGATGGTGCAACTCGACGGCGGACGGTTCGCCACATCCGACTTGAACGATCTGTACCGCCGTGTCATTAACCGCAACAACCGTCTCAAACGGTTGCTTGATCTGGGAGCGCCGGACATCATCGTACAAAACGAAAAGCGCATGCTGCAGGAAGCCGTGGATGCCCTGATTGACAACGGCAGAAGAGGACGCCCGGTGACCGGGCCCGGCAATCGCCCGCTGAAATCTCTCAGCCACATGCTCAAAGGCAAGCAGGGGCGGTTCCGCCAAAACTTGCTCGGCAAAAGGGTGGACTACTCCGGCCGTTCGGTTATCGTGGTCGGACCAAGCCTGAAAATGTATCAGTGCGGTCTGCCGAAAGAAATGGCGCTCGAACTGTTTAAGCCGTTCGTCATGAAAGAGTTGGTGAACAAAGGGCTCGCCCACAATATTAAGAGCGCCAAACGCAAGGTGGAACGGGTCAGCCCCGAAGTTTGGGACGTATTGGAAGAAGTGATCAAGGAGCACCCGGTATTGTTGAATCGCGCCCCCACATTGCACAGATTGGGGATCCAGGCATTCGAGCCGATTCTGGTTGAAGGACGCGCCATCAAACTGCATCCTCTGGTCTGCACGGCGTACAATGCGGACTTCGACGGAGACCAGATGGCCGTGCACGTTCCGTTATCGGCGGAAGCCCAGGCTGAAGCCCGTCTGCTGATGTTGGCATCGGGCAACATTTTGAACCCGAAAGACGGCAAGCCGGTCGTTACGCCTTCCCAGGATATGGTGCTTGGAAGCTTTTATTTGACGATGGACGATCCGAACGCCAAGGGAACCGGCATGATCGTAAAAGATGCCCATGAGGCGATTTCGGCTTACCAACGCGGGTACGCTTCGCTGCACGCCAGGGTGGCCATTCCGGTCAAAGCGCTGAAGAAAACGTGCTTTACCGAACGCCAGCAAAGCGCCATGCTGCTGACGACGGTCGGGAAAATTATTTTCAATGAAATTTTCCCGGAAGATTTCCCGTATATTAACGAGCCTACCAAGGCGAATTTGCTGAACGGAACGCCGGAGGAATACTTCGTCTACGAAAAGGGATGCAATTTAAGGGAAAAACTCGCTTCGATGCCGAGCAAAACCGCTATCGGCAAAGAGTATCTCGGAGCGATCATCGCCGAATGTTTCCGCCGGTATCAAACGACGCAGACATCCATTATTCTGGACCGCATCAAGGAGTTGGGCTTTACCTACTCGACCAAGGCCGGCATTACGATCGCCGTAGCCGACGTGACGGTGCCGAAAGAAAAATATCAGATCCTTCAGGAATCCGAGGAAAAAGTCAGAACGGTCACGAATCAATACCGCCGCGGCCTCATTACCGACGAAGAACGGTACGACCGCGTGATCAACATTTGGAGCGAAGCGAAAGATAAAATTACCGATGTTTTGATGAAGTCGCTCGACAAGTTCAATTCCATCAACATGATGGTGGAATCGAAGGCGCGCGGAAACAAATCGCAGATTACCCAGTTGGGCGGCATGCGGGGTCTTATGGCGGATCCGTCCGGCCACATTCACGAATTGCCGATCAAATCCAATTTCCGTGAAGGCCTGACCGTGTTGGAATACTTCATTTCCACCCACGGGGCGCGCAAAGGGTTGGCCGATACCGCGCTTCGCACAGCCGACTCCGGTTATTTGACCCGCAGGCTGGTTGACGTCGCCCAGGACGTGATCGTCCGCGAAGAAGATTGCGGTACGGATAAAGGATTCGTCGTGACGAAAATCCAGGACGGCAAAGAGGTCATTGAGGATCTGTACGACCGGATCGAAGGCAGGTACGCGTTCGAGACGATCCGTCATCCGGAAACCGGAGAAATCATTGTCAACCGCAACGAACTGATCGATTCCACGATTGCCGATGCGATTATTGCGGCGGGAATCGAAAAAGTGACGATCCGTTCCGTGCTGAGCTGCCGCACCAGACACGGTGTCTGCAGAAAATGTTACGGACGGAATCTGGCGACCGGCAAGCACGTGGAAATCGGCGAGGCGGTCGGCATCATTGCCGCCCAGTCGATCGGAGAACCGGGAACCCAGCTCACGATGCGAACGTTCCATACCGGCGGTGTGGCAGGAGACGATATCACCCAAGGTTTGCCGCGGATCCAGGAACTGTTCGAAGCGCGCAACCCGAAAGGACAGGCGATCATCTCGGAAATCGACGGGGTGGTCAAAGAAATCCGCGAGGCGAAAGACCGCCGGGAGATCGAAGTGCAGGGCGAGGCCGAATCCAAAGTCTACGCCGTATCCTACGGTTCGCGGATCAAAGTTTCGGTCAATCAGGTGGTCGAAGCGGGCGACGAGCTGACCGAAGGTTCCATCGACCCGAAAGATATGCTGCGCATCAAGGGCATCCGCGGCGTGCAAAATTATATTTTGCAGGAAGTGCAACGGGTTTACCGCAATCAGGGCGTTGAAATTAACGATAAGCACATCGAAGTGATGATCCGGCAAATGTTAAGAAAAATACGGATCGTCGATGCCGGCGATACAGCGCTCTTGCCAGGTTCGTTCGTGGACATTCACGAATATGAGGAAGCGAACAAAAAAGCGTTGTTCTCGGGTCAGGAACCTGCCGTAGCCAAGCCGGTTCTTCTCGGAATCACCAAAGCTTCGTTGGAGACGGATTCGTTCCTTTCCGCAGCTTCGTTCCAGGAAACGACGCGGGTGTTGACGGATGCGGCGATCAAGGGCAAAGTGGATCAGCTGCTCGGATTGAAGGAAAATGTCATCATCGGCAAGCTGATTCCGGCCGGTACGGGAATGGCCCGTTACCGGAACATCCGGATTATCGATCCGGAGGTTGAATCCGAGACGGCGACAACGAACAACAGCGAGAAGGAAACGGTCGCCATCGAATAGCGGACGCCAAAATCCGGCGAACGTGTTCCGGTGAATGTTGGTGAATGTTAAAGAATGGGTATTCCGGTCTTCGCTTGAAGTTCGCCTGACGCCGGGAAATCCGGACCAGACTTTGCGGCTCCCGGTATCAAAGCCGGCCGCCAGGTCTATTCGGCCGGAATACCCGTCCCTCAGGGCAGGGACGTAATGTTTGAGCTTTAGGGCTCCCGGATTGCCGATTCTTTTCTTGACACCGCATTTTCAGGATGATAAGATATCTAAGTGCGTGTAAAAGACGCGAAAAAATGGGCCCTTGTTGGATGAATTTATTCGCTGGGATGAACGGGTTGTTCATTCGTACTTTGGAGGACGTTTGTCAATGTCTTATGAAAAAGTGAAGCAGGCGAATCATCTTATCGTGGGAACAAAACAAGCTACGAAAATGATCGAGCAGGGGAAAGCTTACGAAGTGATCGTTGCGCGGGATGCGGATCCGAAGATCACGGCAAAGACGATCAACCTTTGCAAAAAGATGGGGGTACAGGTTACCTTTGTCGATTCAATGAAGCAGCTTGGAAAAGCTTGCGGCATTGAAGTGGGCGCCGCTGTCGTGGCTTTGGTGAACAAATGACCGTTGTTTTTGCCGGGGGCAACCTTCTTTTTGCATTGTCCAGGCAAAAACTTTTCGTTTGCCCGAATATGATTCGCCTGGATCTGTGGGCTTAAAGTTATCAACCCGTTTCATTTGGGAAGGAGGTGGCGACATGCCAACCATTAATCAGCTCGTGCGGAAAGGCCGGCAAGCCAAGATCAGCAAGTCCAAATCACCGGCGTTGCAAAAAGGTTTTAACGCTCTGAAAAGAGAAGAAACCAATATTAGCGCACCGCAAAAACGCGGGGTCTGCACGCGTGTGGGGACGATGACTCCGAAGAAGCCGAACTCGGCATTGCGCAAGTATGCCCGTGTCCGTCTGTCGAATCGCGTTGAAGTCACGGCCTATATTCCGGGTATCGGTCACAATTTGCAGGAGCACAGCGTTGTTCTGGTACGCGGCGGCAGGGTGAAAGATTTGCCGGGCGTCCGTTATCATATCGTGCGCGGAGCATTGGATACGGCTGGCGTTAACAACCGTCAGCAAGGAAGATCGAAATACGGCACGAAACGTCCGAAAAAATAATCTTCGAAGGACATACGGATGATTTTTCACAGAAAGGGGGATTACTATGCCTCGAAAAGGTCCGGTACCTCGCAGGGATGTATTGCCCGACCCGATTTATAACAGCAAGTTGGTCACCCGTCTCATTAACCGTATCATGATTGACGGCAAAAAAGGAGTCGCGCAATCGATCCTGTACAATGCCTTCAAATTGGTGCAAGAACGGACGGGGAAAGACCCGATGGAAGTTTTCGAGCAGGCGCTGAAAAATGTTATGCCGGTCCTGGAAGTCAAAGCGCGCCGTGTCGGCGGTTCCAACTACCAGGTTCCGGTGGAAGTGAAACCGGATCGCCGCACTTCGCTCGGACTTCGTTGGTTGGTCAATTACGCCCGCTTGCGCGGAGAGAAAACGATGGAAGAACGGCTCGCGGCGGAAATTATCGACGCCAGCAACAATACCGGCGCAGCAGTGAAAAAACGCGAAGACACCCACAAGATGGCTGAAGCGAATAAAGCGTTCGCTCACTATCGCTGGTAAGATCCGAAGACACAGAGAAAGGAGACAAACATATGGCAAGAGAGTTCTCCTTACAAAATACGCGTAATATAGGTATTATGGCGCATATTGATGCGGGGAAAACGACAACCACCGAGCGTATTTTGTTCTATACCGGCCGCACGCACAAAATCGGCGAAGTCCACGAAGGCGCCGCCACGATGGACTGGATGGAACAGGAGCAGGAGCGGGGCATTACCATTACGTCCGCTGCGACGACCGCTCAGTGGAAAGGCTGCCGGATCAATATTATCGATACGCCCGGCCACGTAGACTTCACCGTAGAAGTCGAACGTTCTCTGCGCGTTCTGGATGGAGCGGTAGGGGTATTCAGTGCGAAAGAAGGCGTGGAACCGCAATCCGAAACGGTTTGGAGACAGGCGGACCGTTACGGGGTTCCCCGTATCGCGTATGTAAACAAGATGGATATTATAGGAGCCGATTTCCTGAATGCCATCCAATCCATGCGCAATCGTCTGCAAGCCAATGCCGTCGCCATTCAGTACCCGATCGGTGCGGAGAACGATTTCACCGGGATTATTGATATCATCGAAGAAGTTGCGTATATTTATAAGGATGATCTTGGAAAAGAAATTGAAAAGACGGAAGTCCCGGAAGAGTACAGGGAAAAAGTAGCCGAACTCCGGAACGAACTGATCGAAAAAGTAGCCGAGTTGGACGAAGATCTGATGATGAAATATCTCGAAGGAGAAGAGATTACGGTTCCGGAATTGAAGGCGGCTTTGCGTCGCGGCGTTTGCGACGTGAAAATTTTCCCGGTCGTCTGCGGATCGTCTTACCGCAACAAAGGGGTTCAGCTTCTTCTTGATGCCGTTGTCGACTACTTGCCCTCTCCGGTAGATGTGCCGGATATTAAAGGCCATCTTGAAGACGGCACGGAAGTAACCCGCAAATCGTCCGATGACGAGCCGTTTGCGGCGTTGGCGTTCAAGATCATGACAGACCCGTATGTCGGAAAACTCACATTTTTCCGGGTTTACTCCGGCGTGTTGAATTCCGGCTCTTACGTACTGAATTCCACAAAAGGGAAACGTGAGAGAATTGGCCGGATTTTGCAAATGCACGCCAATCACCGCGAGGAAATTTCGACTGTATATGCGGGAGATATCGCCGCTGCGGTCGGCCTGAAAGACACGATTACAGGCGATACGCTGTGCGACGAGAAGCATCCGGTTGTCCTTGAATCCATGAACTTCCCGGAACCGGTTATTCAGATCGCCATCGAGCCGAAAACGAAGAACGATCAGGACAAACTTGGCATCGCTCTGGCGAAGCTGTCTGAAGAAGACCCGACTTTCCGGGCTCATACGGATGAAGAAACAGGGCAAACCATTATTGAAGGAATGGGCGAGCTCCACCTGGAGATCATTGTCGACCGCCTGCAACGCGAGTTCAAAATCGAAACGAACGTCGGCAAACCGCAGGTTGCTTATCGTGAAACATTCCGCAGTTCCGCCAAGGTTGAAGGCAAGTTTATCCGCCAGTCGGGCGGACGCGGACAATACGGCCATGTTTGGATCGAGTTCGAGCCGCTGCCGCCGGGAGAAGGCTTCAAATTCGAAAACAAGATCGTCGGCGGTGTGGTACCGAAAGAATATATTCCAGCTGTTCAGGCCGGTATTGAAGAAGCGATGAAAAACGGCGTGATCGCCGGGTATCCCATTGTGGACATTAAAGCGACGATTTTCGACGGCTCGTATCATGATGTGGACTCCAGCGAAATGGCGTTCAAAATCGCGGGATCGATGGCGCTGAAAGCAGCCAAAGACAAATGCGATCCGGTGATCCTCGAACCGATCATGAAGGTGGAAGTAACCGTACCGGAAGAAAATATGGGCGACGTAATGGGAATGCTGAATTCCCGGCGCGGACGCATAGAGGGCATGGACACGGTTGCCGGATCCCAAGTGATTCGCGCGAAAGTGCCGCTTTCCGAAATGTTCGGTTATTCCACGGTGCTGCGTTCCGGCACACAGGGCCGCGGCGTGTTTTCCATGGAGTTCTCGCACTATGAAGAAGTGCCCAAGTCAATTGCAGAAGAGCTGATTGCAAAATACAAGGGCGATAAAATATAATTGATGAAAGTAATATTTAAGGAGGCAAGTTCATTATGGCAAAAGCGAAATTTGAACGCACAAAGCCGCACGTTAACATCGGCACCATCGGTCACGTTGACCACGGGAAAACGACATTGACTGCGGCAATCACAACGGTTCTTTCCAAAAAATACGGCGGAACTGCTCTGGGATACGATCAAATCGACAAAGCGCCGGAAGAAAAAGAACGCGGCATCACGATCGCCACTTCCCACGTTGAATATGAAACCGACAAACGTCACTATGCGCACGTAGACTGCCCGGGTCACGCGGACTACGTCAAAAACATGATCACCGGGGCTGCGCAAATGGACGGAGCGATTCTCGTCGTATCCGCCGCTGACGGACCTATGCCGCAAACTCGCGAGCACATTTTGCTGTCCCGCCAGGTCGGCGTTCCCTATATCGTCGTATTCCTCAACAAATGCGATATGGTGGAAGACGAAGAATTGCTGGAACTGGTTGAAATGGAAGTCCGCGATCTGCTGAACGAATATCAATTCCCGGGCGACGATACTCCGGTCATCAGAGGTTCCGCCCTGAAAGCCCTGGAAGATCCGGAAGGTGAATGGGGTCAAAAGATTCTGGAGCTGTTCGAACAAATCGACAGCTATATCCCGACTCCGGAACGCGAAGTGGATAAACCGTTCCTTATGCCGGTTGAAGACGTATTTACCATCACTGGACGCGGTACCGTTGCTACCGGCCGTGTAGAACGCGGAACCGTAAAAGTCGGAGACGAAGTGGAGATTGTCGGTATCGCTCCGGAAACGAAGAAAACGGTTGTCACCGGTGTAGAAATGTTCAGAAAACTTCTTGACCAGGCGCAAGCCGGCGACAACATCGGCGCGCTGCTTCGCGGCGTAGAGCGCAAAGAGATTCAACGCGGCCAAGTTTTAGCCAAGCCTGGCTCGGTTAACCCGCATACGAGCTTTACGGCGCAAGTATACGTATTGACCAAGGAAGAAGGCGGACGCCATAAGCCTTTCTTCAGCGGATACCGTCCGCAATTCTATTTCCGCACAACGGACGTTACCGGCGTCATTACCCTTCCGGAAGGAACCGAAATGGTTATGCCGGGCGACAACATTACGGTCACCGTTGATTTGATCGCGCCCATCGCCATTGAAGAAGGAACCCGCTTCGCTATTCGTGAAGGCGGACGTACCGTGGGCGCCGGCGCAGTGGCTTCGATCGTAAAATAAAAAAAGTAAAAATGCGATAAATTTTAAAGCCCTCATTGAAAAATGGGGGCTTTAAAATGTTTTTCTTGCTTTTCGTTTTCATTTTTAATATAATATTGATCGTTGGTCTGAAACGGCGCGATGATGTGAGAGGTTGCTGACACGCCCGGCCCCTTTGCCATGGTAAGGCTGTCAGGATATTTTCACGGAGTAGGTCCGATTCAATTTGGGCGATTAAAGGAGGGAATGCTATGGCAAAGCAAAAGATTCGCATTCGGCTGAAAGCATACGATCATAGGATTCTGGATCAGTCTGCGGAGAAAATTGTAGATACGGCGAAACGTTCAGGAGCCAATGTATCCGGTCCGATTCCGCTGCCTACGGAGAAACAAATCATTACAATTCTGCGCGCAGTGCACAAGTACAAAGACTCCCGCGAGCAGTTTGAGATGCGCACACATAAGCGGTTAATCGACATTATCAATCCGACGCCGCAAACTGTCGATGCGTTAATGCGTCTTGATTTGCCGTCCGGCGTGGATATTGAAATAAAGCTGTAATTGAATTGTGTGAACGATGTGCTTGAGAAGATAGAGAATAGGGAAACATGAAAGAAAAGAGGTGTCAACGATGACCAAGGGTATCTTAGGACGAAAGCTGGGCATGACACAAGTTTTTTCACCGGAGGGAACAGTGATCCCCGTAACGGTGATCGAAGCCGGGCCCTGTGTCGTTCTTCAGAAGAAAGACTTGGAGAACGACGGATATGAAGCCATTCAAATCGGCTTTGGCGATAAGAAAGAAAAGCAAGCTACGAAACCTGAGCTGGGCCACGCGAAAAAGGCCGGCACAGCGCCTAAGCGCTACGTGAAAGAAATCCGCGGAGTGAATTTGGCGGATTATGAGGTTGGTCAGGAAATCAAAGTCGACGTATTTTCCGAAGGAGAATTCGTTGACGTAACGGGGACGTCGAAGGGGAAAGGATTCCAGGGCGTCATCAAAAGGCACGGACAACGCAGAGGGCCGATGTCGCACGGTTCCCATTATCACCGCGGTCCCGGTTCAATGGGTTCCATTGCGGCAAACCGTGTTTTTAAAGGAAAAAATTTGCCGGGAAGAACGGGTAAAGAAACGGTAACCATTCAAAACCTTCAAGTCGTGAAAGTGGACGCCGACCGTAATGTCATGCTGGTCAAAGGTTCCATCCCAGGGCCGAAATACAGTTTTGTCAGCATACGGTCCGCAGTCAAACGTTGAGTGACGAGCAGGAAAGGAGGACAACCATGCCAAAAGTAGCTTTATATAATGTAAATGGAGCGCAGGTCGGCGAAGTGGAACTTTCCGACGATGTGTTCGGAATCGAGCCGAATGTGTATGTGCTTCATGATGCAGTTGTAATGCAGCAAGCTTCCGAACGTCTGGGCACACATAAAACAAAGGGGCGCTCGGAAGTTCGCGGCGGCGGACGCAAACCTTGGAGACAAAAAGGTACGGGCCGCGCGCGCCATGGCAGTATCCGCGCACCGCAATGGAAAGGCGGAGGTACCGTGTTCGGGCCGACTCCGCGGAGTTATGCTTACAAACTTCCGAAGAAAGTCCGCCGTTTGGCGATCAAATCGGCGCTGTCTTCAAAAGTGAAAGACGGGGAAATTATTGTATTGGATCAACTGACGGTGGAAAAACCGAGAACGAAAGAAATTGTCAACATGTTGAAAAATTTGAAAGTGGATCGCAAAGCTCTGGTTGTCGCATCGGAATATGACGAAAACGTTGCGCTTTCCGCCAGGAATATCCCCGGAGTCAAGTTTGTTGCCGCGTCCGGGATCAATGTTTTGGATGTCATGGTCCATGATAAGCTGATCATTACCAAAGAGGCGGCGGAGAAAGTCGGGGAGGTGCTCGCGCAATGAAGAGTCCTCATGATATTATCAAGCGCCCCATTATCACGGAAAGCACAAGTGATATGATGGCCAACAAAAAATATGTGTTTGAAGTGGACATTCATGCGAACAAAACGGAAATCAAACAGGCGGTCGAACAAATTTTCAAAGTGAAAGTTGTTGGCGTCAATACGATGAGAGTTCCGGGCAAGCTGAAACGCTACGGCCGTTATTCCGGGTATACCAGCGAGAGAAAAAAGGCCATCGTTACCTTGAGCAGCGACAGCAAAGAGCTGGAATTCTTTGAATCGGTCTAGGAGGGAATCGAAGTGCCTATCAAAAATTATAAGCCTACTTCCCCGGCGCGGCGCCAAATGACGGTCTCCACGTTCGAAGAGATCACTGTGTCCAAGCCGGAGAAGTCGTTGTTGGCTCCGCTTTTCAAAAAGGCAGGGCGGAATAACCAAGGGAAAATCACGACGCGTCACCGCGGGGGCGGCCACAAACGCCAATATCGGATTATTGATTTTAAGCGCGACAAGGACGGGATTCCCGGACGTGTGGCCACGATCGAATATGATCCGAACCGTTCGGCGAATATTGCGCTGATTCACTATGTCGACGGCGAAAAAAGATATATTATCGCTCCAAAAGGGTTGAAAGTGGATGACCGGATTATGTCCGGTCCGGATGCCGACATTAAGATCGGCAATGCTTTGCCGTTGGAGAACATTCCGGTAGGTACGGTCATTCACAACATTGAACTGAAGCCGGGCAAAGGGGGCCAGCTGGTTCGTGCGGCCGGAACGGAAGCCCAGTTGCTGGGTAAAGAAGGGAAGTATGTTACGGTACGGTTGGCATCCGGCGAAGTCAGAAAAATTTTGAAAACTTGCAGAGCCACGATCGGATCGGTCGGTAACGAAGACCACGAACTGATCAATATCGGTAAGGCGGGACGTTCCCGCTGGCTGGGCAGAAGGCCGACGGTCCGCGGTGTCGTTATGAACCCGAACGATCACCCGCATGGCGGTGGCGAAGGACGCGCGCCGATCGGACGCAAATCCCCGATGTCGCCGTGGGGTAAACCGACGCTGGGTTACAAGACGCGCAAGAGAAATAAAGCCTCTAACAAATATATCGTGCGCAGCCGTTCATAGTCGCATCGTTAACTTTTGGCAGGAAGGGAGGAGTTTTATATGGGGCGCAGTTTAAAAAAGGGTCCGTTTGTTGACGATTATTTATTGAAAAAAGTGAAAGAAATCGATGCATCCAAAAAGAAAGTGGTCATCAAAACCTGGTCAAGACGTTCGACCATTTTTCCGGAATTTGTAGGCCATACGTTTGCTGTCTATGACGGAAGAAAACACGTGCCGGTCTACATCACAGAAGATATGGTGGGGCACAAACTGGGCGAATTTGCTCCCACTCGCACCTACAGAGGCCACGCGGATGACGATAAGAAGACCGGTAAAAAGTAATCAATATTCTGATTCAGGCATAGTCTTATGCGCTTGAGAGGAGGTTAACAACATGCAAGCCAAAGCACATGCGAGATATGTCCGGATCGCTCCTCGTAAAGTGAAACTGGTCATTGACCTGATTCGCGGGAAAGAAGTGGGCGAAGCGATTTCCATTCTTCGTCATACACCGAAAGCGGCATCGCCGGTTGTGGAGAAACTGTTGAACTCGGCGATCGCAAACGCCGAACACAATTATTCGATGGATGTGAATAATCTCGTTATCAAGGAAGCCTATGTCAATCAGGGCCCGACGATGAAAAGATTCCGTCCGCGCGCGCAGGGGCGTGCTACCCGAATCAATAAACGTACCAGTCACATTACTTTGGTGGTATCCGAGAAATAAGGAGGGACAATGTGTGGGTCAAAAAGTAAGCCCTGTAGGTTTAAGAATTGGGATCATACGGGATTGGGAATCCAAATGGTATGCTGATAAAGACTTCGGCGATTTGCTGATGGAAGATGTGAAAATTCGCGAGTACCTGAAAGGAAAGCTGAAAGACGCGGCGGTTTCCCATATTGAAATAGAACGGGCGGCCAATCGGGTCAACGTGACGATCCATACGGCAAAACCCGGGATGGTTATCGGCAAAGGCGGGGCCGAAGTGGAAGCCATTCGCGCCCATATTGCAAAAATGAGCAATAAAAAAGTGCATATCAACATTGCGGAAATCAAAAATCCTGAACTGGACGCGATTTTGGTCGCTGAAAGCATCGCTCAGCAATTGGAGCGCCGCGTCGCTTTCCGCCGTGCAATGAAACAGGCGATCCAAAGAACGATCCGCGCCGGAGCCAAAGGGATCAAAACAACGGTCAGCGGCCGTCTGGGCGGAGCGGAAATTGCCCGGACCGAAGGGTATACCGAAGGAACCGTGCCCCTTCATACGTTGCGTGCGGATATCGACTACGGCACGGCAGAAGCGCATACCACTTACGGGCGTATCGGCGTGAAAGTATGGATTTATCGGGGAGAAGTTCTTCCGCAGGCGAAGAAGAAGAATGATGAGGAAGGAGGCAACTGATCATGTTAATGCCTAAGCGCGTGAAATACCGCAAGCATCAGCGCGGTAAAATGAAAGGCCGGGCAAAGGGCGGCACCGAGGTTCTGTTCGGAGAATACGGTTTGCAAGCTCTCGAACCTTCCTGGATTACCAACCGACAAATTGAAGCGGCGCGGATTGCCATGACTCGTTACATCAAGCGTGGCGGTAAAGTGTGGATCAAAATTTTTCCTTCCAAGCCGGTCACGCAAAAACCTTTGGAAGTTCGGATGGGTAGCGGAAAAGGTAACGTTGAGAAATGGGTGGCGGTAGTAAAGCCCGGAAAAATTTTGTTCGAACTGGCGGGTGTCAGCGAAGAAGTCGCCCGCGAAGCTATGCGTCTTGCGTCCCACAAACTGCCCATCAAAACGAAGTTTGTAAAACGTGATGAATTGGGTGGTGAAGCAAATGAAAGCTAATGAATTTCGCAACTTGACCACTGCCGAAATCGAACAAAAAATCGCCGCATTCAAAGAAGAACTGTTTAACCTTCGTTTTCAAATGGCTACGGGCCAATTGGACAATCCGGTTCAGATCAAAAAAGTCCGCAAAGATATCGCGCGGGCGAAAACTGTTTTGCGTGAAAGAGAATTGGGAATCGGCTAACCGCCGGAATCTTGAATGAATATGCCGGCAGAGAGGAGGATCGTCATGAACCAGCGTAACCAACGGAAAGTGCGAGTAGGCAGAGTGGTTAGCGACAAGATGGATAAGACCATCGTTGTGGCTGTGGAAACCTATAAAGAACACCCTCTGTACCATAAAAGAATTAAGTATACGAAAAAATTCAAGGCTCACGATGAAAACAACGAAGCCAAAATCGGCGATATAGTGCGGATTATGGAAACGCGCCCGCTGTCCAAAGAGAAATGCTGGCGTTTGGTTGAAATTGTCGAAAGAGCCGTCATCGTATAAACAGGAGAAGCATGCAGTTGAAGGGAGGTTTATGCCATGATTCAACATATGACCCGTTTAAACGTAGCCGACAATTCCGGCGCAAAACAATTGATGTGCATTCGTGTGCTCGGAGGAACCGGACGCCGTGCTGCGAATATCGGTGATACTATCATTTGTTCCGTCAAGGAAGCAACACCCGGGGGCGTTGTCAAGAAGGGCGACGTCGTTACTGCGGTAATTGTGCGCTCAAAACGGGGAGCACGCAGAAAAGACGGTTCCTATATCAGGTTTGACGACAATGCGGCGGTGATTATCAGAGATGACAAGAGTCCCCGCGGCACTCGTATTTTTGGTCCGGTAGCCCGGGAACTTCGCGACAAAGATTTTATGAAAATCATATCTTTGGCTCCGGAAGTGATCTGACAAGCTCTTGAAGTTCTTTGGACAAAGAGCGGGAAAGATCGGGCATGCCGCTTGAATGCAGTTTTTCACTGTAGGAGGTGTTCATCAGATGCCGAAATTGAAAAAAAAGCTTGCATCGTATAACAACAAGCTTCACGTTAAGAAAGACGACACGGTAATGGTCATTACCGGTAAAGATAAAGGCAAAAAAGGCCGTGTGATTGTTGCGTACCCGCGTGAGAACCGTGTTCTCGTCGAAGGGATCAATATGGTGAAGAAACATACAAAACCTTCTCCCAAACACCCTCAAGGCGGAATCGTGGAACAAGAAGCGCCCATTCATGTATCCAACGTCATGCTGATCGACCCGAAGACCGGATTGCCTACACGGGTTGGTTACAAAGTGCTTGACAACGGCAAAAAGGTACGCGTGGCAAAAAGATCGGGCGAGATCATTGATTAAGTTGTGACGGAAGGGAGGTCTACGTTTTATGCCAGCCAGATTGAAAGATCGTTTCCTGAATGAAATTACGCCGGCATTGATTCAAAAGTTCAATTACAGCTCGGTTATGCAAGTGCCGAGAGTCGAAAAGGTCGTCATCAATATGGGCGTTGGCGATGCGGTCGCCAATCCGAAACTGATCGATGCCGCCATGCAAGATTTGCAGGTGATTTCCGGACAAAAACCGGTCGTTACCCGCGCCAAAAAATCGATTGCGGGATTTAAACTTCGCCAAAACATGCCGATTGGGGTAAAAGTGACATTGCGCGGCGAAAGGATGTATCATTTCCTGGATAAACTGTTTAATGTTGCCTTGCCCCGGGTCCGCGATTTTCGCGGCGTTTCTCCGAAAGCATTCGACGGACGCGGCAATTATACCCTCGGTTTGAAAGAACAGCTTATTTTTCCGGAAATCGATTATGATAAAGTGGAAAAAATCCGGGGTATGGATGTGGTGATCGTAACCACGGCAAAAACAGATGAAGAAGCCCGCGAACTCTTGACAGAGTTGGGCATGCCTTTTGCGAAATAAAAGGAAAGAAACGGACTCACAGAATATCGCTTGCCAGGAGGTGGATCTGTAAGTGGCCAAAACGTCCATGATCGTGAAGCAGAAACGGCGCCCGAAATTTAAAGTTAGGGCCTATACGCGTTGCGAACGCTGCGGACGCCCGCATGCCGTACTCCGCAAGTTCAAAATTTGCAGAATTTGTTTCCGGGAATTAGCTTATAAAGGCCAGATTCCAGGCGTAAGAAAAGCAAGTTGGTAATCAGCCCAGTTCGGGAAGGAGGTATGTTATTATGGTTATGTCAGACCCAATTGCAGATATGCTTACGCGTATACGCAATGCAAATATTGTGAGGCATGAAACGGTGGAGGTCCCCGCTTCGAAAATGAAAAAAGAAATTGCCGAAATATTAAAGCGGGAAGGCTTTATCCGCGATGCCGAATACGTGGAAGACAACAAGCAAGGGATTATCCGCTTGTTCTTGAAATACGGGCCGAACAATGAGCGTGTCATTACCGGATTGAAACGGATCAGCAAGCCTGGCCTCAGGGTGTATGCGAAAAGTCAGGAAATTCCCCGCGTGCTCGGTGGATTGGGCATTGCCATTATTTCCACTTCCAAAGGTGTGATGACGGACAAAGAGGCGCGTCAGGCCAAAACAGGCGGCGAAGTCATTTGTTATGTCTGGTAATGAATTAGAGCGATCGGAGGTGTGACTATGTCTCGAATTGGCCGTAAACCGATCACCATCCCCAATGGTGTGACCGTTACGTATGATAATTCAGTCATCACGGTAAAAGGGCCGAAAGGCACTTTATCCCGTACATTGCATAAAGACATGAAAGTCGTTATTAAGGACAACGTCATTTCGATTGAACGTCCGTCGGATCACAAGCTTCACCGTTCGTTGCACGGGACGACCCGCAGCATTATCAACAATATGGTGAACGGCGTGACGCAAGGTTATGAGAAAGCTTTGGAACTGGTCGGTGTCGGCTACAGAGCGAACAAAAGCGGCAACAAGCTCGTATTGAACGTCGGCTATTCGCATCCGGTGGAGATTGTGCCGGAAGAAGGCGTGGAATTTGAAGTTCCGTCCAATACAAAAATTATTGTCAGAGGCATCGATAAAGAACGGGTCGGAGAAATGGCGGCGAAAGTCCGTTCGGTTCGTGAACCGGAACCTTACAAAGGGAAAGGGATCAAATACGAAGGCGAACGTATTCTGCGCAAGGAAGGCAAGGCCGGCAAGAAGAAATAACCGTCCGGCGCGCAATTGTGCTTTCTTGGCTAGTTAGAAGGGAGTGAACATCTCGATGATTTCCAAAGGCGACAAAAATAAAGCCCGTTTAAAAAGGCATTTGCGGATCCGCAAGAAAATTCACGGGTCCCCGGAACGTCCGCGTTTGAATGTATTCCGTTCTTCCAAGCACATGTATGCGCAAATCATCGACGATACCAAGGGAATCACCCTTGTGGCGGCATCTACGCAAGATAAAAGTCTGCGGAATGAAATCCAAAACGGCGGTAACGTGGAAGCTGCCCGCAAGGTCGGAAAATTGATAGCGGAACGTGCGAAAGAAAAAGGGATAAGCAAAGTTGTTTTTGACCGCGGAGGATATTTGTATCACGGACGTGTTCAGGCGTTGGCTGATGCGGCTCGCGAAGCCGGGCTGGAATTCTAATATGATCTTGTAAGGGGGTAAAAGACTTGCGTGTTGATCCGAATACACTGGAGCTTACCGAGAAGGTAGTTCATATCAATCGCGTGGCAAAAGTAGTTCAAGGCGGCCGCCGTTTCAGCTTCAGCGCTCTGGTCGTTGTCGGCGACGGCAAAGGGTATGTTGGCGCGGGGATCGGAAAAGCGGCTGAAGTTCCCGATGCGATCCGCAAAGGGGTTGAAGATGCGAAAAAGAACCTGATTTACGTTCCTATTGTCGGAACGACGATTCCGCACATGATCATCGGCCGGTTCGGCGCCGGCAGAGTGCTGCTGAAACCCGCATCCCAAGGTACGGGAGTCATTGCGGGCGGTCCGGTGCGTGCGGTGTTGGAGTTGGCGGGGATTGGGGACATCCTGACCAAATCGCTGGGTTCTTCCAATTCCATCAATATGGTTCAAGCGACGCTCGAGGGCTTAAAAAGGCTGAAAAGAGCGGAAGATGTGGCCAAATTGCGCGGCAAAACCGTAGAAGAACTGTTAGGATAGGAGGGGAAGCTTGTGGCTAAACAAATTCAAATTACCCTCAAGCGCAGCTTGATTGGCCGTCCTGAAAAGCAGAGAATTACCGTGAAAACATTGGGACTCAGGAAACTGCACCAGACGGTGGTACATCCGGATAATCCCGCCATTCGCGGTATGGTGGACAAAGTCAAACATTTGGTCGAAGTCAAAGAAGTGTAGTTTCCAAACATGTCGTATCGTAGCAATAGAAGCGGAATCGAATCATCTTCAGAGGAGGTGCAACGATGAAATTACATGAACTTACTCCAGCTCCCGGCTCCAAACATTCCCGCAAAAGAGTAGGAAGGGGAATCGGAAGCGGAACAGGCAAGACATCCGGTCGGGGTCACAAAGGGCAAAATGCCCGTTCGGGCGGCGGGGTGCGTCCCGGTTTTGAAGGCGGACAAAATCCGTTGTATCGCCGCTTGCCAAGACGCGGATTCACCAACCGTTTCCGCAAAGAATACGCCATAGTCAACCTGAAAGACCTGAACCGTTTTGCGGCAGGCAGCGAAGTGACCCCGGAAGTGTTGCTGGAATCCGGTGTGGTAAAAGATCGGAAGAGCGGGATCAAGATTTTGGGAAATGGTGAACTGACTGTACAATTGACGGTTAAGGCGAATAAGTTTTCCCAATCTGCCGTAGAGAAAATTCAAGCAGCCGGCGGTAAAGCCGAGGTGATTTAATGTTCAACACCATATCCAATATCTTTAAAGTAGCCGATCTGCGCAAGAAGATTATTTTCACTCTTCTTGTGTTGATCGTTTACCGGATCGGCTCTTTCGTTCCCGTTCCGAATATTGACGTGGACATTCTGAAAATGACGGATCAGGCGAATAACAACGACATTTTCGGATTGCTCAACACGTTCACCGGCGGCGCCCTGTTTCAATTTTCGATTTTCGCCATGGGGATCATGCCGTACATCACAGCTTCCATCATCGTTCAACTGCTCTCCATGGACGTTATTCCGAAGTTCGCGCAATGGGCGAAAGAAGGGGAGATGGGGAGAAGGAAGCTCACCCAATTCACCCGTTACGGAACCATCGTTCTCGGTTTAATCCAGGCTTTCGGAACGGCCATCGGCTTCAACCGCATTTACAACATGCAGCTTGTGGTAAATCCGAGTTTTGCCACGTACGTCCTGATCGCCATCGTGTTGACAGCAGGGACGGCATTTCTGATGTGGCTTGGTGAACAGATTACGGAACACGGGATTGGAAACGGAATTTCCATCATCATTTTTGCCGGGATCGTCGCGCAAATTCCGATCTATGCGCAACAAATCTACCAGTCCGAAATCAGTGAAGCGGGCGATGCGCTGTTCTTCGGAATTCTCAAGGTTGTGCTGATCTTGATTGCGATATTGGCGATTATCGTCGGGATTATCTTTGTCCAACAAGGTGTCAGAAAAATTCCGGTGCAATACGCCAAACGGGTCGTAGGACGCAAAATGTACGGCGGCCAGTCGACGCACATTCCGTTAAAAGTGAATGCAGCGGGGGTCATCCCTGTCATCTTCGCCCTTTCCCTGCTTATGTTTCCGCCGACGATCGCCAGTTTCTGGCGCGGAAATATCGTGGCGGATTGGATTATCGAAAACTTCAACTATGCCAATGGCGCGCCATTGGGAATTTTCCTTTATGTTCTGCTTATCATCGGATTTACCTATTTCTATACATTCGTACAAATCAATCCGGTGCAATTGGCGGACCAAATGAAGAAAAATGGCGGGTATATCCCGGGGATCCGGCCCGGAAAGGCGACTCAGGTTTACCTCACCCGGGTAATGAATCGCATCACGTTAACGGGAGCGCTGTTTCTTGCGGTGATTTCTATTCTGCCCATGGTATTTGCCGTAGTAGCCGGCCTGCCAAGATCGGTTTCGATCGGAGGCACATCCTTGCTTATCGTTGTAGGCGTTGCTCTGGAAACGATGAAACAGGTCGAAAGCCAATTGATCAAACGCCACTACAAAGGGTTTATCAATAAATAAACAGGAAACGGAAAATAAAACGCGATCGGCACAGGATCGTATATCAAGCGGTCACCGCGAAATCGGGGAGGTTAGTCGGGTTGAACATCATATTCATGGGACCGCCGGGGGCCGGGAAAGGAACTCAGTCGGACAAAATCGTCAATGAGTTCCATATTCCGCACATTTCAACCGGGGATGCCTTTCGTATGGCGATGAGCCAGAAAACCCCGCTTGGCCTGAAAGCCAAAGAGTATGTGGATCAAGGTTTGTTGGTTCCGGATGATATTACCATCGGGATCGTGCAGGAACGGTTACAGCAGCAAGACTGTGAGAAAGGCTTTTTGCTTGACGGTTTCCCAAGGACGATTTCGCAAGCCGAGGCGCTCGATCGTATCATGGAATCGATGAACAGACGGATCGACCACGTGATCAATATCAACGTGGACCGTGATTTGCTCTTGGCCCGGCTCACAGGACGGAGGATATGCAAATCGTGCGGGGCCACCTATCATGTGCTCTTCAATCCTCCTAAAATCGAAAATCGTTGTGACCGTTGTTCCGGAGAGTTGTACCAGCGCTCGGACGACACGGAAGAAAAAGTCGGAACGCGGCTGGACGAGTACTTTACCAAAACCGCGCCTTTATTGGAATACTACGGGCAGCGCAATTTGCTTCGCCAGGTGAACGGCGAGCAGGAAATCGAAGCTGTTACCGAACAAATCAGTTCCATATTGCGGGGTTAAGCGCAGATGACCGGATTTCGATCCGAACGATTCTTCCGGATGTTACCACCAAGAGGTTGGAGCGGATCGCTCAAGACGAGAATCGCATTCAAAGAGCTGTACCATCTTTTCATGGCGGTTTTCCTACCTGTATACGTGCTTCAGTCGATGATGAATTGGTACACGATGAAATGGAATATGCAAAAGTCTCTCGGTGATCCGGTATCATTCGATTGTCCTTGCGGCAGACGAGGATGGGAATCGCAAGAGACTTAAGGGCGGTGGTAAAATGAATGAGGAAAAAATCCCGAGACCCGGACAATTTGTTAAAATATTGCGTGGAAGGGATCAGGGAAAATATGCGATTATTGTAGGAGTGCTGGACTCCCGCTACGTTCTTGTCGCCGACGGCGATAAGAAAAAATTTGATCGCCCTAAAAAGAAAAATCTCATTCATCTTCAATTGCTTGATGCATACAGCAGTGAGGTCGTGGATAGCTTGCGGGAAAGCGGGCGCGTTACCAATGGAAAATTGCGATTTGCCTTAGACAAGTTTCTCAAGGCGCAAGCTCAAGCTACTGAAGCACAAAGAAAGGAGAATGAGGATGGCCAAAGAAGATGTGATTGAAGTGGAAGGTACAGTGATCGAACCATTGCCAAACGCCATGTTCAGAGTGGAACTCGAGAACGGCCATAAAATTTTGGCGCACGTATCCGGAAAAATCCGGATGCATTTTATCCGGATCTTGCCGGGTGATAAAGTGACAGTGGAACTTTCCCCATATGATTTGACGAGAGGTCGGATTACCTATCGCTACAAATAGGAGGTTTTTACAATGAAGGTCAGACCTTCGGTCAAACCCATTTGCGAAAAATGCAAAATCATCCGGCGTAAAGGCAACGTCATGGTGATTTGCGAAAATCCGAAGCATAAACAAAAACAAGGATAAAGGAGGTACGGCTTTTCGATGGCTCGTATAGCTGGTGTAGACCTGCCGCGCGATAAGCGTGTCGTCATTGCGCTCACCTACATTTTCGGAATCGGCAAATCGTCTGCCGAGAAACTTTGCGAGATGACAGGCGTCAATCAGGATACCCGCGTACGCGATCTTACCGAAGATGAAGTAAGCCGCTTGCGCGATGCGATTGATAAAAACTTCAAAGTAGAAGGAGATCTTCGCCGGGAAATTGCGCTGAACATCAAGCGCCTGATGGAAATAGGCTGTTACCGGGGAATTCGCCACCGCCGCGGGTTGCCTGTGCGCGGTCAACGCACGAAAACGAACGCCCGTACAAGAAAAGGACCTCGCCGTACGGTAGCGAACAAGAAAAAATAAGAAGGGGTGATTTTATTACATGGCCAAAGCTAAAAAAGTTGCCCGCACCAAACGTCGTGACCGGAAAAATATTGAATCCGGCGTAGCTCATATTCGTTCCACATTCAACAATACGATCGTCACCATTACCGATCCTCACGGCAATGCGATTTCCTGGGCAAGCGCCGGCAATCTCGGATATAAAGGTTCGCGGAAGAGCACTCCGTTCGCTGCGCAACTGGCTGCGGAATCGGCTGCTAAAGCGGCGATGGAACATGGCATGAAAACTGTAGAAGTCATGGTTAAAGGTCCCGGGGCCGGGCGTGAAGCGGCGATTCGTTCTCTGCAAGCCGCCGGTTTGGAAGTCAGCCTGATTAAAGACGTGACACCGATTCCGCATAATGGTTGCCGTCCGCCAAAACGTCGTCGCGTTTAATCAAGGATCACCATGATTGTAGTATAAATATTCAAAACATGTGAATAATGATGTTGAAGGATAGGCATACTACAATATTTAGGCTTTTGACGTATCCGCAGGAAACGACGTTTTGAAGGAGGATTCGATTTATGATCGAAATCGAAAAACCGAAAATCGAAACCGTCCACCTGAATGAAGACGGGACGTATGGAAAATTCGTGGTGGAACCGCTCGAAAGAGGATATGGCACAACGTTGGGGAATTCGCTGCGTCGCATTTTACTGTCCTCTTTGCCGGGTGCAGCTGTCACTTCGGTGCAAATTGACGGCGTGCTTCATGAATTTTCCACGATTCCCGGCGTCATGGAGGACGTGACGGAAATTATTTTGAATCTGAAGGGGCTATCGCTTAAAATTCATTCCGATGAGGAGAAAATATTGGAAATCGACGCAGAAGGCGAAGGCAAGGTTGTGGCAGGCGATATTCGCGGGGACAGCGACGTTGAAATACTGAATCCCGATTTGCATATTGCCACTCTTTCTTCCGATGCCAGGCTTCACATGAGAATTCATGCCAACAGAGGCCGCGGTTATGTTCCTGCGGATAAAAACAAACGGGAAGACCAACCGATCGGAGTGATTCCCGTAGATTCGATCTACACTCCCATTACGCGTGTGAATTACAGCGTGGAAAACACGCGTGTCGGCCAAGTGACGAACTACGACAAATTAACCCTCGAAGTTTGGACCGACGGAAGCATTCGCCCCGAAGAAGCTGTAAGTCTCGGCGCCAAAATATTGACCGAGCATTTGATGTTGTTCGTCGGACTGACGGATGAAGCCAAAGATGCGGAAATCATGGTGGAAAAAGAAGAGGACAAAAAAGAAAAAGTTCTCGAGATGACGATCGAAGAACTGGATCTTTCCGTGCGCTCTTACAATTGCCTCAAACGTGCGGGAATCAATACGGTCCAGGAGCTCATTACGAAAACCGAGGAAGACATGATGAAGGTTCGCAACTTGGGCCGCAAATCTCTCGAAGAAGTTCAAGAAAAATTGCAAGAGCTCGGATTGAGTTTGCGCAAAGAAGAATAGTGACCGAACCAATGCACTCGATTTGAAGAATCTGATTCAGGCAGAAGGAGGGGAAAAGCATGGCTTACCAAAAATTGGGGCGTGATTCCGGAGCACGAAAAGCATTGTTTCGTGATCTCGTCACTGACCTCTTCATCCATGAGCGTATTCAGACTACCGAAGCGAAGGCCAAAGAGGTCCGCTCCATTGCCGAAAAACTGATTACCTTGGCCAAACGCGGCGATTTGCATGCCCGCAGGCAAGCGGCGGAGTTTATACGGCGCGAGCAGGCCAATGAGGAGCAAGAAGTGCTGCAAAAATTGTTCTCCGACCTGGCTGCACGCTATTCGGAACGTCAGGGCGGTTACACCCGGATTTTGAAACTTGGACCGCGCCGCGGCGATGCCGCTCCAATGGTTTATTTGGAATTGGTCGACCGCTCTTAAGGCGACAGGAAGCTCTCCGAAGCAATGGTTTTTGAAACCGGCTCTGCGGCAGCAGAGCACTTCGGCGGGGCCGGTCGGATGAAAAAATACGGCTTGGATGCGAAAGGGTGGACAGAGTCAGGCGATTCTGGCGAAGCCCTTTTTTTGTAGCTTCATCAGGTGGAGTGGGGCTTATGCGAAATATACGAATGACGATCAGTTATGACGGTACAGCGTATCACGGCTTTCAAACGCAGCCTTCGGGCAATACGATACAGGATCAATTGCAAAAAGCGATCAAAGCGTTAACGGGAGAATCCGTTCAAGTGATCGGGTCCGGCAGGACGGATGCGGGAGTTCATGCCCGCAGACAAGTTGTAAATTTCCTTACGAATTCATCGATTCCGGTGGATCGTTGGAGACAGGCCGTCAACTCCCGGCTTCCTGACGACATTGTCGTTCTCCATGTGGATGAAGCCGAACTTTCGTTCCACTCCCGCATCGATGCCAAACGGAAAACGTATTGTTATACGATCAGAAGAAGCTGTAACGTAAACGTGTTTACACGGCAGTATGAGTTTCATCATTACGGTGCGCTTGATTTGGAAGCCATGCGCGCCGCTTTGGAATTCATCCGGGGTACCCATGATTTTACCTCGTTTTGTTCCACCCGCTCCGTCAGCAAATCGCATGTCCGTACGATTTATGACGCATGGCTGGAGTATGAGCCCGACGAGGAAACGGGTCCCGAACCGGAGGGAAGAATCCGAATCTTTTTGACCGGCAACGGTTTTTTGTACAATATGGTCCGAATCATTGTCGGAACGCTGATAGAAATTGGCGAAGGCAAACGGAAAAGCCAGGATATGGAAACGATTCTGTTGAGCAAAGACCGGAAGAAGGCCGGACCAACCGCCATGGCCCACGGTTTGTGCTTATGGAATGTGGAATTTACTTGATATTCTTAGAAATTTGTTGTACTATATTAGGTGGCTTTTCTTAGCTGGTAACCCACAGCCCCGAGTTAGGAAGAGTCGATTTTTGGGAAAAATGAATGGCTATAACGATTGATATAAATTCAGGAGGATCACTTCAAATGCGTACCACTTATATGGCTAAGCCGAATGAAGTTGAGCGCAAATGGTATGTTATCGACGCGACAGGGAAAACCCTCGGGCGACTTGCCAGCGAAGCAGCCGCCATTATTCGGGGGAAACATAAACCGCAGTTTACACCTCACGTGGATACCGGAGATTTTGTTATTGTGGTGAACGCGGATAAAATCGTTTTGACCGGAAAGAAACTGCAAAACAAAAAATATTACCGCCATTCGATGTATCCGGGCGGATTGAAAGTGACAACCGCACAAGAAATGTTGAAAACGAAGCCTGAGCGTATGGTGGAGCTGGCTGTTCACGGCATGCTCCCGAAGAATCGCCTCGGCAATGCGTTGAAATTAAAGTTGAAAGTATATGCCGGGCCCGATCATCCGCATCAAGCACAAAAACCGGAAGTATGGGAACTTCGCGGTTAAGGTAGAGGGAGGAAAGTTTCATGGCACAGGTACAATATTACGGAACGGGCCGCCGCAAAAGTTCGGTCGCACGGGTGCGTCTGGTACCGGGTGAAGGACGCATTATCATCAACAAACGGGATCTGGACGATTACTTTGGACTGGAGACATTGAAGTTAATCGTGAAGCAGCCTCTTCAGTTGACGGAAACCGCCGGCAAGTATGATGTGCTGGTCACTGCCAGAGGCGGAGGGTTTTCCGGGCAAGCGGGGGCGATTCGACACGGGATCTCCCGCGCGTTGTTGAAAGTGGATCCGGATTTTCGCGGTCCTTTGAAAAAAGCCGGCTTTTTGACACGCGATCCGCGCATGAAGGAACGCAAGAAATACGGATTGAAAGCCGCCCGGCGCGCGCCTCAATTCTCCAAACGTTAAATATCGGAAAATATCGGAAACGGGAGCCTCTTCCGCTACTTTCGGCGGAAGGGGTTTTTTTGTTTTTGCCAGACGGCTTCCGGTCAGATTGCGGGAAGCCCATGACAGGCGGGAAGCTCAGACATTTTTATCACCAACCGGGCGGAAGGCCAATAGTATAGAGAAGAGTTTCAAAATCAAGCAGGAGGTTTCTTATGAAATTCGTTGAAAAAGCGACATTGGCGCAATCCGCAAGCGATGAGTACGAGAAACGGTCCGCTGAAGAGCTGTTGGCCTGGGCGGTTAACCAATTCCCCCGCCCGGTATTGGCATGCAGTTTCGGAGCCGAAGACGTCGTCCTGGTGGATATGCTTCAGAACATCGCGCCTCATGTTCCTATTTTTTATCTGGATACGGACCTTCATTTCCGTGAAACCTATGAAACCCGTGACAGGCTGGAACAGCATTACGGCATACGTTTCATCAAGGTTTCCCCTGCGCTCACGCTGAAACAGCAGAAAGAAGCGTACGGGGACGAATTGTGGAGAAAAGACCCCGATCAATGCTGTAAAATACGGAAAGTAGACCCTCTCGCCCAGGTACTGAAACAATACGACGCATGGATAACAGGCATTCGCCGCGAGCAATCTCCGACAAGAGCAAATGCCAAAAAAGTGGAGTACGATGTGAAATTCGGTTTAATGAAATGCAATCCTTTGGCGGATTGGACATCGGAGGACGTGTGGCGGTATATTCGTACCCGCCAATTAATCTACAATCCGTTGCACGACAACAATTATCCGAGTATAGGCTGTGAAAAGTGCACGCGTCAGGTAAAATCGGGCGAAGACATAAGATCCGGACGCTGGTCCGGTTTTGCAAAAACAGAGTGCGGACTGCACAATTGAACAACGGGAGGGAATCGGTTTATGCAAGAGACGGCAGTTCCTCACGGCGGAGTGTTGGTGAACCGGTTCGTGAGCGCCCGCGAGAAGGAGGAATGGCTTCGGCGCGCAGGCGGGATGGTACGGATTGAAGTGGATCATTGGACGCTTTCCGATATCGAATGTATCGCAACAGGCGCTTATTCTCCTTTGCGGGGATTTTTCAACGAGGATGATTATTACTCGGTATTGCACAATATGCGGCTTAAGAACGGGCTAGTGTGGAGCATACCGATCACATTGGCAGTGGAAAACAGCCTGGCCGACAAAATAGCCGTTGGAGACGAAGTTGCGTTGGCGGGAAAGGACGGCAACGTTTACGCTGTTATACAGGTCGCGAGCATATACCAAATCGATCAGGAACAGGAAGCCTGGAGCGTCTATAAAACGGATGAGATCGCGCACCCCGGCGTCAGAAAGCTGTACGGCAGACCAAACATATATGTCGGAGGACCGATCCATGTTGTCCGCCGGCCCGAGCGGTTGCAGTTCGCCGATCTGTATTTCGATCCCGAACAAACACGAGCCATATTTGCCGAAAAAGGATGGAGATCGGTCGTCGGTTTTCAGACGCGGAATCCGGTGCATCGCGCTCATGAATACATTCAGAAATGCGCGATGGAAATCGTCGACGGCTTGTTTTTGAATCCTCTGGTGGGAGAGACCAAGGACGACGATATTCCCGCAGAGGTCCGCATACGGAGCTACCGCGCTTTAATCAAACATTATTATCCCGAAAACAGGGTATTTCTTGGCGTGTATCCGGCCGCCATGCGCTACGCGGGACCGCGTGAAGCCATATTGCATGCCTTGGTACGCAAAAATTACGGGTGTACGCATTTTATCGTCGGCCGCGACCATGCGGGAGTGGGGAGCTACTACGGCACTTATGAAGCGCAAGAAATCTTTCGGCAATTTCGTCAGGATGAGTTGGGAATTATTCCCCTGTTTTTTGAACACAGTTTTTATTGCAAAAAATGCGGGAATGTGGCCTCCACTAAAACATGTCCCCATCCTCCGGCGGATCACGTGCATTTGTCGGGAACAAAAGTGAGATCCATGTTGCGCGAAGGAATCAGTCCGCCGGCGGAATTCACCCGTCCCGAAGTCGTCCGGATTCTTATTGAAGGCCTGGCCGATTCTGTTTCGGCCACTTAAGCGCAGACAAAATTGGTATAATTGTCCACCCTGTCCCATAAGATGGTAAGGAGTCTGGAAGGATATGGGGTGGAACGCTGTATGCGCAAAAAACGCAGCCGCATCATCGTTTGGCTCAATGTTCACGGTGTGCTCAAACTGTTGTTGTCCGCGCTGCTCGTGTGCTTGGCCGTTTTTATATTCACATATGAACTTCCGGCAACGAAGACATGGACGTATTGGACCATGCCCTTATCCGGCAAGACAATCGTGATCGATGCGGGACACGGAGGGCCTGACGGGGGAGCAAAAAGCAAATCCGGAATATTGGAAAAAGACATCAATTTGGCGATTTCCATATATTTAAGGGACTACTTGCAGCAAGCCGGCGCCTTAACCGCGCTGACACGGGAAGAAGACAAGGACTTGGCCCGGCCGGAGACAAGAGGGCTGAGCAGGAGGAAAACCGAGGACCTGCTTTCGAGGGCCAAACTTATCGAGCAACAAAAAGCGGATTTATTGATCAGCATCCATATGAACAGCATTCCGTCTTCCCGCTGGCGCGGCGCGCAAACATTTTACTACCCCAGCAATGACAATAACAAGTTGCTGGCCGAGCTGATCCAGGCAGAATTAAGAAGAAACCTGGGCAATACGGACCGGGTGGCCAAAACTATCGACACCCCGTATTTGTTAAAGACCTCCAATGTGCCGAGCGCCCTTGTTGAAGTCGGATTTTTGTCCAATCCGGAAGAAGCGGAGCTGTTGGCAGATCCCGGTTACCAGAAAAAAGTGGCGGCAGCCATCTACCAGGGGATTCTCCGATATTATGCCGGTGAAAACGTGGATACGCCTTAAAGGTATGATATAATGAATACCGATTGAAAAACTCCCCCGAGGTGTATGAAACGATGGATAAAGAACAAGTGCTCAAAGCGTTGCGTCATTTGGAGGATCCCACTTTCCGCAAATCGGTTGTGGAATTAAACTTAATTCGCGATATTATGATAAAGGGGAATCATGTTTCCCTTACTTTTGTGACAACTTTTGATGATGAAGCGAAAAAGGAGAGGTACCGCGGCAAAGTGACGGAAGCGCTCCAACAGATCGGAGCTTCCGACGTTCATGTCCGGTTCCGCGCGATCGCGGAGCATGAAAAAGCGGAAATCACAGGGCAGGGCGTGAACGCGCCGCAACCGTACATTTCGCCGTTGCTGGCACCGGAATCATCCACGGTGTTCATAGCGGTGGCCAGCGGAAAAGGCGGGGTCGGCAAATCGACCGTTACGGTAAACTTGGCCGTTGCGCTCGCCAGGAAGGGCAAAAAAGTCGGTATTATTGATGCGGACATCTACGGATTTAGCGTGCCCGATATGATGGGAATCGAAGAAAGGCCGCAATTGGTGGACAAGATGATCGTGCCGGTTGAACGATTTGGGGTAAAAGTTATCTCCATGGGCTTTTTCGTGCAGGATAACGCTCCGGTTATTTGGCGGGGGCCGATGCTGGGAAAAATGTTCCGGAATTTCTTTTCGGAAGTCAATTGGGGAGACATCGATTACATGCTGATTGACCTGCCTCCGGGAACGGGAGACATCGCCCTGGATGTGCACCACATGATTCCGCAGAGCAAAGAAGTGATCGTGACGACCCCGCATGCGACAGCCGCCTTTGTCGCAGCCAGAGCGGGCGCCATGGCGCTGAACACGAACCATGAAATTCTGGGTGTAGTGGAAAATATGTCGTATTTCGAATGCGAAAAATGCGGTGAAAAGCAGTATATTTTTGGCCGGGGGGGCGGCGCCAAGCTCGCCGAGGAACTGCATACCGAGCTTTTGGCCCAAATTCCGCTCGGCGCTCCGGACAATCACGTATCCGAACCTGATTTTTCCCCTTCCGTCTACAAAGAGGATTCCGCCACCGGACAACTTTTCGGCGAACTGGCGGAGCGGATCATCGCCAAACTGGAATCTTGAGCCTTCCGCATCTTGAGCCTTTCACCGGCAATAATCTTCATGATTTGCCGGATGAGCGTATGAACAAAGGACTTTTTCTCCTCAGAGAAAAGTCCTTGTTTCATGTGCGCCCGGCATCGGCGTCAATTCTAGGGCGAAAGACCAAAGCGGGGCGCCTTCCGCCAGGAAGCGAAAGGGCTGATAAACATGCTTTCTCGCGACCCGGAACTTTGTCAACCTTCTGAAACCCGCCTGGTGCGGATCCGCATGCCAGGGGGGTGAGAGAACGGAGGTTAGCCGACCCCTCCTGCTCGATATACGGCTACAGCTCTTGGCTGCTTTCGGTGCCGCCACCGCCCTTGCTGGAATCTGATCCTTGCCCCCCTTTTTGTTCCGATTTTGGCTTGGACTCTTCTTCGATCGCCTTTTTGAACAATTGGATAAGTTCTGCCCGAAATAAAGGGGATTGAAACGCTTCTTGAATAATGGACATCGTTTGTTGCCGGTATGCCGTGCTCTTCATCGCATCCATCAGCAAAGTTTCAAATTCCGGATTTTTCATTAATTGGATGAACTGCTGCTGGTATTCCGGATCTTTCATCAAATCCTTTTGAAGCTGCTTGTGCTCTTCCTTGATCGCTTTGGCGAAATCTCCGGCAAATTTCGGATCAGTCATCATTGTTTTCAACATATTGTGATTCGTATCGGTAAGTACTTGTTTAACGGTCATCTGCAGTTGCTGAGTATCTCCGCTTGACAACATGGACATGCCGTCTTCTTCAGCTGCTTTTTTTTGGGCTTCCCTTATGGCTTTTTTGCCGTCTTCCGACTGTAAAATATCGAGCACCATGGATTTGGTTTCTTTATATCCCTGCATTTGGCCCGTTTGCTCACCGCAGGCCGGGAGGAGGAGGAGAGCGGAAACGAAAGCCAATGCCCGGAACCTTTTATCGTTCATGATAAGAGGCATACCCCCTTCATATTCTGGATGAAATTATTATGCGTGGTTTGAATAAGGAATATGAGAGGATGTAATTGGCTTTTTGCTTCGGGGGTTGGTACAATAAAAGATGTGCAACAGTGCGTTTTGAAATTTTTAACGTAAATATTTAACGATGGTAAGCAATCGGAGCGGGAGGCTAACGAAGGTTGACAATCAGAAAATGGTTTTATTGGTTTTGGACAACTTTGCTTTGGGGTATGGGCGCGGGACTGGTAACCGGTCTGGTGTTGCAATTTTCGGACGACGAATTCGCCACGATTGGATTACCCGGAACAGGGTACAATATGCTCACGATGTTGCTGGGCGGCGCCACGATCAGCGTGTTGTGCCAGATGGGCTTTTTTGCGTATCTTGTCTTGCGGGTTGTCGCCATGAGTTTGGTCCGGCGGAAAAAAATATGGGATTGGTTGCAACTTTTCTTTGTTTTCGCCGCTTTGTACGAATTGGTCAGCCTGCGTTATTTGTTTTTCGGAGAAGGACTGCCGTTGATTCGTTTCTTTGCCTTGCCGGCCGTCATCTTGGCCGTATCGGTCGCGGTAGCCTACTGGAAAACGAAATTGACGAACGTGAATGCTTTCATCCCCACGTTGTTTTTTATGGTGGTGGGAACGGTCGTCGAAGCGGTGCCGGCATTCAAAATCAATACGGTTCCTTCGATCGTGTTTATGCTTATTCCCCTCATCGTCTGCAACGCATGGCAGATTATGATTTTGCACAAGCTGGTTGACGAAACATAGCATACGAAAAAGAAGCGTTCAACGCTTCCCTTTCTTGGCTGCATGGGCCATATTACAGATGAAGCAGGGCGTGATCCTCCACCTGCCGATTTTCAACCCGGGTTTGTTCGATCAGCTGACTGACCGTAACAAATTCATATCCGGCTTCCCTAAGCTTGTCGATAATGACCGGCAACGCTTCCTGAGTCTGTTCGGAGGAATCGCTGGCATGCAGCAATATAATGTCGCCAGGATGGGCTCTTTTCACTACCCGGTTAATAATGGCATCGACTCCCGGATTTTTCCAGTCCAACGAATCCGTATCCCACTGGATGACGGTATAGTTCAGTTCGTTGGCTATACGCAGCACCCTTTTGTCGAAATTTCCGTTGGGCAGCCTGATCAGATTCGGCTCCCGGCCGGTCAATTCCGATAAAATGTGATGGGCGGTTTGTATTTGGTTGCGTATTTCTTCGTCCTCAAGCGAACTGTAATTGACGTGTTTGTGCCCGTGGCTGCCGATCTCGTATCCTTTTTCCGCAATTTTTTTTACAATTTCCGGATGCGTTTTGCCCCATGAAGAGGAAAGGAAAAAGGTCGCCTTGTCTACGCCCTTTTCTTGAAGTATATTCAAAATAGGTTCGGCCCTCCGGTCGCCCCAGCTGATATCGAAGGTGAGGGCAAGCACTTTTTGATCCGTGGGGACACTATAAATGGCGGAAGGTTCGCTCTGTGAGAACACAGTGATATTTTCTTTTTCGGAATAAACGATACCGGCTCCGAAAACCGCCGCAAACAAAACGATGAGATATTGCTTCAATTTTTTTCCGTTGATCACATAGAAAAAATTCACCAGTCCTTCCTCCTTCATTACCCAATATGGATGAACCGCAAGGCTTGTTTCTTTTTTTCTATCATTAAATGTATGCTCGTTCGAATCGATTATGCAATTTGTTGGAGGGGAATTTCTTGTCACTCAGGGCGTTGTTTTCGCATTTTCGGGAAATGAAACATTATTTTATTGCGGCGACCTTTGTTTTCATAACCGGTATGGTGCTGGGATACGGTTATTCCGAACAGTTTGACCGCGTCCTGAACAGCCAACTGCAAGGTCTGGAAAACATCGCCAAGGCGATCGGCGAAACCAAGCAACCGCAACTGTGGCTTTTTGTATTCATTTTTTTCAATAATGTCATCAAATCCATTTTTACGGTGTACACGGGTCTGTTTTTTGGCATATTCCCGCTATTTTTTCTGCTTATAAACGGGATGGTGCTCGGCTACATCGGGGAATTGCAGCAAGGGCAGTGGCTTTTCTTGGCGAAAGGCATTTTGCCGCACGGAATCATTGAAATTCCGGCGGTCATTATTGCCAGCGCTTACGGGATCCGTTTGGGCACCCTGATGATCAAAGGAATCGTTTCGGTGGCAAGCGCGGAACGTCAGGAGGCGTTTAAGCGGGAAGCGTTGCGGTTTTTGAAATTGACGATTCCGTTATGCGTTTTTCTCGCGTTATCGCTATTCGCCGCAGCGGTTATTGAAAGCACGTTCACCATGTGGCTGGTCGGCAAATAATTTGCCGGCCTCCGCAAATCATTGATCGGCATTCATAAAATAGGTGAAATCTGAGCATAACAGTAAAACAAACCTTTTCCAATTCGCCGTGCCGCCTTGACCGTTTTGATGGACTATCGGAGGATGATGTTTATGCTTGGATTTTTGTTCAACGACCGCGAATGCAAAGAACTGAGTTATGTGTTGCGCAAGGAATTGGACAGCATGTTATTTGAACTCGGCAATAAACAAATTGACAAGGACATCAAGGCGGCAATTGAAAAAAGATATAAGGTCATTTTTCGGATGTATGCCCGCGTCGCTTCATCGAAGGAAATTTCGAAGTACGCCAGAAGCAGGACGTACCGGTAATTGAGGACGCTCCGGAAATTGGGGAGTTTATGGAAATTTCAGGATTGCCCGGTAATTTAAAAAATTTTATTTGAAAGCTTGACTGTTTGCCCGGATCGTGTTATCTTAATTCTCGCCAATTCAAGTTGCGAATCTGATGAAAAAATTTGGATTTGATTTTCTGATAAAAAAGTCTTGCATCAGATCGCATGAATGTGGTATATTAAAAAAGTCGCTGTTATGAAGGCGGAAGCCTTGCGGCGAGCATGACGGACCGGGAAACAACCCGGCGGCAAGGATTTGCTCTTTGAAAACTGAACAACGAGTGCAGGGTCTTGCAAAGACAATGAAGAGCTAGACAGCTTGACGATAGAGGGAACTTTATTGGAGAGTT
>Ga0207865_100276_pt1 | contig 59906 bp, 49 predicted proteins | sample HigsolmetaAR204D_FD_184836 | JGI IMG/M metagenome (GOLD analysis project Ga0207865, IMG submission 184836) | Ionic liquid and high solid enriched microbial communities from the Joint BioEnergy Institute, USA - AR20-4-D (SPAdes) (version 2) ... | reverse complement strand
GAACGGGACGTTACCGATCCTGCACGGACGAGACAAAGCAAGGCCGCTGGGGGAAGCGTTAAAAGCTCTAAGTGGAAGAATTTTGTAAAAATGAAACGGGTACATAAGACGCTGAAGAAAGAAAAAAACATGAAAACGCAACCAAAAATATATGGTGGCTGATTTCCTGGAAGACAGCCCTATAGAACGTGCCCACATAGGATTGACACTGACCGAATGCAGCGACGGTTTGCCCGATCACGGCAACTATGCGAAAATATTGCAGATGAGGCGAACCCCCCAGGAACTGCTCGAAATGATCTGCGATCCTTCATTTTCCATGTTTGACCAATGGCAAGTGCAAAAGCAGGCGACGATCCAGGTCTGGGCGGACGTGTACCTGTATTCATCCCTCCCCCGGGAAGATGTGGAAAAAGCGATGTTGAAACCGATTGACAGCATCGAAGACACCCTTGCCCAACTCATGCGCAAGTACGGTCCCGGGGCGAAAGTGGCGGTGATGCCGTACGGACCGTTAACGATTCCCTATTTGAACCATACGGCCAATGTGTCGTAAGCGGGACACCGGTAACGCAACATACGGTCATGGCCATGAAGACGCGTCCGGCCACGTGAAAGCGGTTATGGCCACGAAACGCGTCCGGCCGCGCAAAAAGCGGTCATGTGCCACGAAAACGGCCAGCCTCTCTTGTTACGGACCCCATAGCCTTTATTTTCCGTATCATCGCCGGATTTGGAAGAGTAGTAGAGTGAAGGGCTGGGCGACCAGCCCTTCACTCTACAAATTTTTCCGAATCCCCGTTTTTCGCTGCAATAACGGCCGCTGTGTCCGTTGCGTATCCGGCTGGACCGGGATCCCGCCTTTGGAAACAGGGATCTTCCGTTTACGGGAATTTTAAGGAGGAGAAGCAGGATGGTAAAAGTGATCGCCATCGGCGAAGTGTTGGTGGAAATGATGGCCAAAGAAACCGGCCAAGGCTTCAGGTCGCCGGGAACATTTTTCGGGCCTTTTCCCAGCGGCGCCCCGGCCATTTTTATCGATCAGGTCGCCCGTATGGGGGTCCGTTGCGGATTGATCGCCCGGATAGGAAACGACGATTTCGGGCAGATGTGCCTTGAGCGGCTGCGGCGCGACGGTGTGGATACGGCTTATGTGCTGAAAACCGGCGGGTATACGACCGGAACCGCCTTTGTCAGTTATGATTCCGATGGCGAACGCCGGTTTATCTTTCATTTTGCCCATTCGGCGGCAGGCCGGCTGAATCCGGATGATGTGCGCGAGGAGTATGTGAAAGAAGCGGAATATTTGCATGTGATGGGCTGTTCCCTGGCAGCCGGCGCCACCATGCGGGAAGCCATTGTCAAAGCGGTGAAAACAGCCAAAAAGTACGGCGTAAAAATCAGCTTTGATCCGAACATACGCCCCGAGCTGGCGTCTCAGGAAGAATGCGCCGAAACGCTGCGTTGGATGTTGCAGCAAACGGACGTGCTGTTGGCCGGCGAACGGGAAGCGGCCGCCATCGCACACGCGCCCTCCCCCGGCGAAGCGGCCGAAACATTGCGGAACATGGGCATTCCTGCCGTCGTCATCAAACGGGGGGCCCGCGGAGTACAGGTTTACTCGCCGGAAGGGGTCCGGACTTTTCCGCCTATTCCGGTGGAGCAGATCGATCCGACGGGGGCGGGCGATTGTTTTGACGGAGCGTTTGTGGCTTGCCTTGTCGAAGGCATGGATTATTTTCGCGCGGCGGAAATCGCCAATGCCGCCGGCGCGCTTGGCGTCACCCGCCTGGGACCGATGGAGGGCGCGTTTCCGAAAGAGGAGATCATGCATTTTTTTGACAAGAATGTTCGTGATCGGTCATTTTCTTAACTGATGAATCGTGATATGATGAAATTATTGAATGTTGGCTTAAAGGGGGTACGGGCATGGATTATGCAGAGATTCGCCTGGTTCAATTATCCCGTACGGGGGACCGCGCAGCCTTTGTGCAACTTGTCGACATGTACAAGGACAAAATTTTGCGTCTTGCTTACGGCATGCTGAACAACAGGCACGATTCGGAAGACGTCGTTCAGGAAACGTTCATCCGCGTTTATATGAATCTCAACAATTTCGATGACTCGCAAAAATTTTCCACCTGGATCTACCGGATCGGCAAAAACTTGTGCATTGACTTGCTGCGCAAAAAAAAATCGATTCGTTCGCTCGACGCCGCAACGCTAACAAACGCCCGAACCGGCTATTACCATAAATTGCAAAGTCAGGAGATGTCTCCGGAACACCGTTACCTTAGCACGGAATTCTATGAGCATGCGCGCAAAGTGATCGGAAAACTATCCGAAAAATATAGAGAAATTGTGGAACTGTATTATTTGCACGAGCTCTCCCTGCAGGAAATTAGCGAACGGCTTGGACTGCCGGTTTCGACCGTGAAGAGCCGTTTGCATCGCGGAAGGGAACAACTGCGGAAAAAATGGGGCATGCTTTTGTTGCTTCAGGTGCTGATGTTTTTCAGCGTGTAAAACATACAGGTTTTATTCCGGAACCCTTCGAGGCGCTGCTTCGGAAGGGTTCTTGTTTCCGTATTATGAAATATCGGACAGGAGGATTATGAAAAAACAGGAAGATTAGATGATAAATATTATATAACGGGTAAAACGGGAGGAGAAACCATGAAGTTACGATTCCAATGGGCATGGCTGTGTCTGATGGTCCTTGCGGTTGCCGCCGGCTGCGGCCAGGCGCAACAGGCGGATTATACGAACGGTTCCCATACGCCCGCGCAGAACGGGCAGGTTGCGCCTCCGGCTGCGCAAAATCAGGATGAGCCGCCCACATCGGAAAAGCCGGCAATCAAAAAGACGGTTTCCTTGTATTTTTCCGATAAAGAATTGATGAAAATGTACCGGACCGAGGCGGTGATCGAAATCGAGAACGAAGAAGACGCCCCCAAAGCCGCTCTGGAAGTCTGGATCAAAGGTCCGGACAACGACAAATTGGCCAATCTGGTGCCGCCGGGAGTCGTTGTGCAATCGGTAAAAGATGTTGACGGCGTCGCTCACGTCAGCTTTTCCAGAGAGTTGAAAAACGCGAACCTCGGATCCGGCGGCGAACTGTTTCTGATGGATCAGATCGCCCTGATTATGAAACAGTTTGGCTACGGCTCGACGCAAATTTTGATTGAGGGGAACGTCGAAGAGACGTTGCTCGGCCATATGACGATTTCGGAACCTCATCCGGCTCCGAACCCGGATGATTATGAGTTGTTGGAATAAAATCGAACTCATGAGAAAAAATGCAAAAAAGGCGGAAAATCCATGCACGATCCAATATCCATATACGATCCAATATCCACTCGCGATCCAAAATCCATGTGCGATCCGGAATCCATGCACGAACCAAAATCCATGCGCGATCGGTTTTTGTATTCCGCATGGATCATGATTGTTTCGCTCGTGTTCTTATCCGCGGGTTGCATGCCGTCGCAAAATCCGGCGGCACAACAGCCGGTAAAAAGTCAGCGCTCTATTGGCGGCGGGGAGAAACCCTCCGTTCCGGAGGTTTCCATGGACTTGAATGATCCGGATAAACAGCCGCATAGCGTCACGCCGACGGAACCGGTACTTAAGGAACGCATTGACAGCGTGACGTTGGCGGCGGTCGGCGACGTGCTGATTCACAGCTCGATTTACAAAGATGCCAAAACGGCGGAAGGTTACGATTTCCGGCCGATGTTTGCAAAGGTGAAACCCTACATCACCGCCGCGGATTTGGCGATCGCCAACCAGGAAAGCATGATCGGCGGGGAAGCGATCGGCTTGTCCGACTATCCAATGTTTAACAGCCCCTTCGAGGTGGGAGACGCGCTGAAGGATGCCGGGTTTGACGTCGTAAGCATGGCGAACAACCATACGCTGGACCGCGGCGAACAGGCCATATTGAATGCGATCGGCCACTGGAAACGGCTGGGCATGGTTTATGTCGGGGCTTATGAATCGGAGGAAGACAGACGGCGAATCCGAATCGCCGAAAAAAACGGCATATCGTTCGCTTTTCTCGCTTATACGTACGGGACGAACGGAATACCGGTGCCGGAAGGCAAACCGTATCTCGTCAACCTGATCGAAGCCGAAACGGTGGAGAGAGAAATCCGGGAGGCGCGCGGGAAAGCCGACGTTGTCATCGTCAACGTGCATTTCGGGCAGGAATACGCGCGCATGCCCGATGGAAGCCAGAAAACGTTTGCCACGATGGCGGCCGAAGCGGGCGCGGACATCATTATCGGACATCATCCCCATGTTTTGCAGCCCGTCGAATGGATTGAGACCGCATCGGGCAGAAAAAGCTTTGTCATCTATTCGTTGGGAAATTTCATTGCCGCCCAGGAAGGGCCATACAAACGGACCGGCGGAATATTGCAGTTGCGCGTGGAGAAAAAAACGGTGGGCCCGGTCAGTGAAATCGCCATCCTGGAACCGGGATTCATCCCAACCTGGATCTCGATGAAAAACTGGCGGCAATACGAAATCGTTCCTTTGCGGGAAGTCACGGAAAAGCAATGGCCCGATGCCGCCGGTTTGCGCCAGGACATCGCAAATCATATGAAGCAATGGGTACCGGAGCTGCGTATCGAATAATTTGAGACTGTCGATTCATTGTGCAAAATCGGAATCAGGGAATGGAAAACAAGATGTTGAGTAGAGGAAGGCAACATTTCACGTAAAGCCGTCTCTCTTTGCACCATCAACAGTGAATCGACAGTCTCAATTTAACGGTTCATTTAACGGTTGTGCAAATGTTCAGCCGATTTCAACATTTCGTTCACAAATTGCGGAAGTTTAAAGCAACCGTTGAGCACCTCGTCGTTGACATAACGCGCCGGATAAGGAAAGCGGAGTCCTTCCGTGTTGACGGGCCGTTTCGCGCCCAAGGTAAAGCTCCATATTCCGCCCGGATAAGTGGGAACAACGGCCGTATACATACGGGTATGGGGAAACAGACTTTTTATGCGGGAATACGTTTGGGTCAGGACATCCTGATGAAAGATGGGCGACTGGCTTTGACAAACCATTAAACCGTCTTCTTTCAGCGCCCGGTGAAGCGACCGGTAAAACTTCAGTTCGAACAGTTGCTTGGCCGGGCCGATCGGATCGGAAGAATCCACGATGATCACGTCGTATTTGTTCTGCACCTTTTCGGAATAGTCGACGCCATCCGCAAACATAAAGCGCACTCTCGGATCTTGCCAATCCCCTCCCGATACCTCCGGAAGGTGGGCTCTGCAAGCCTCGACGACCATTTCGTCAATTTCGACCATGTCGATCTGTTCGATATGGGGGTATTTGCGGGCCTCCCTGACCGCGCCGCAATCTCCGCCGCCGATAATGAGCACATGGCGCGGATCCGGATGGACGGTAAGCGGGATATGGACGATCATTTCATTGTAAATGTACCCGTCCAACGAAGTCGTCTGGACGACGCCGTCCAGAACAAGCATTTTTCCGAAGTCGTACGAATCCAGAACCATCACGTGCTGGAATGGCGACATCTTTTCAAATACAACGCGTTTGATCCGGTAACTGATTTTCAAATTTTCCCTTTCGCTCTCGGTCAACCAGGTTCCGCTCTCGTCCTGATGAAGATACATGGATAACCGTTCCATTTTCAGCCCCCTTAAAAACATTGATCTTTGCCGGATGTGATTCCGCAACGATTACCATTGTACCAAAATGTTTGCCGATATTGAGCAAAATGATGAAAATTTTTAAAATCTTTTTCACGTTCGGAACGCAAAACAAATTTTTGACCATAGCCATTGACAACCGCAATATTTCGTAAGATAATTTGGGAAGAAGTCAGGTTGTCAGACCAATTTTTTGGCGTGTCAGGTGACGATTCCGAAACGACGTGTAAGGTGACGATATCGAAACGATTAGGCAGGTACCGGGATGAAAAACTTTTCCGCTTTAAGCGCGCACAAGCTGCATGAGGAAATTGTGGGGATCATCAAATCGATGATCCGCAACGGGGATTTAAAGGAAGGGGATAAACTTCCCATCGAACGCGAGCTCGCCGCCAAATTCCAGGTAAGCAGAGCGACCGTCCGGGAAGCGCTTTCTGTCCTGTCGTCCGAAGGGTGGGTGGAAATCAGGAGAGGTTCGGGCACTTACGTCAAGCGCATCAACCCGAACGACTATATCGAACCTCTGGCCAAATTGCTCGCCAATAATAAAAATCAAATTTTGCAGTTGTTTGAGCTTAGAAAGATGATCGAAGCGGAAGCGGCCGTATTGGCTGCGGAACGGGCCACCGAAGAGGACCTTGAGCGGATCGAGAACGCTTATCTGAAGCACAAGGAGCAGGCGGACGGAAGAGGCATGACCCAAAGCCAGGATTTTGCATTCCATTATATGATCGCCAAGGCGACGCACAACGAGGTTTTGGCCAAAGTGATGAATACGATTTCAGACACCTTTCAGCATGCGGTTTACATCAACCGTGCTTTGCGGTGGCAGGAAATTATGAAGGGGGCCGACAACACGGCGGAAGAGCACGCCAAAATTGTGGACGCCATCAGAAGGAGGGATGGGGAACAGGCCAGGTTGCTGATGATCGAACATTTAAGCAGTGCGGAAAACAAATTGTTAAAACATTTAGGGGGAGTGGAACATGGAAGGCAAGGATGAACGTCTGCGCAGCAGAGTCGTTGTTGAAGGCGTGATGAAGGGAGGGCAGCGGGCGCTGCTCAAATCGGCCGGCGTGAGCAAAGCCGATTTGCGGAAGCCTTTCATCGGCATCGTGAACTCCTATAATGCCATGCATGCGGGTCACGTCCATTTGAACGGATTGGCTGAGCTGGTGCGCGAAGGGATCATAGAAGCGGGAGGCGTGCCGTTCGAATTCGGCGTTCCGGCGATTTGCGACGGGATCACGCAAGGCCATATCGGTATGCACTACGTGTTGCCCAGCCGCGAAATTATCGCCGATGCGGTGGAAGTCGTCGTGCAAGCGCAGCAATTGGACGGCATGGTATTGCTCGGAAGCTGCGACAAGATCGTGCCGGCGATGATGATGGCCATGGCGCGCGTCAATATTCCGGCGTTACTCGTTACCGGCGGGCCGATGATGCCCGGCAGTTACAAAGGCGAGCAAAAAGCCATATACGAAATCCGGGAAGCGGCAGGTTTGTTGGCCGCCAACAAAATAACCAAAGAAGAATTCGACGAATTGGAGGACAGCGTGACGAGAGGCCCGGGATCTTGCGCAATGATGGGCACAGCCAATACGATGTGTATCGTGGCTGAAGCGATCGGTTTCTCTTTGCCCGGTTGCGGAACCGCTCACGCCGTATCGGAACGCAAAGGATTCATCGCTAAGGAAAGCGGAAAACGGATCGTGGAAATGGTCCGGGAAGACTTGAAGCCGTTGGACCTGTTGACGCAGGAGGCGTTGGAGAACGGCGTGAAAATCTCGATGGCGATCGGCGGTTCGACCAATACGCTCTTGCATATGCCGGCGATTGCCCATGAAGCCGGGCTGCGCATGACGATGGACGACTTCGAACGAATCAGCCGCAGTACGCCGCTTCTGTGCAAAGTGAAACCGTCCGGCAAACATACCCTTTACGATATTGAAATGGCCGGCGGAGTTCCCGTGATCATCAAAGAGATGGCCCGGTATCTCGATCTGAACCAGCGCACCGCCCTGGGCGAAAAACTTGCGGATACGCTGGACAGAGTAAAAAATTTGAATCCCGAAGTGATTCGTCCGGTTGAAAACGCTTATTCGCAGGAAGGAAGCCTGGCGATTCTCAAAGGGAATCTGGCGCCGAAAGGCTGTGTCGTCAAACAGGGAGCCGTTGTTCCGGAAATGCGCCGGCATGTGGGACCGGCCAAAGTGTTCGAGAGCCAGGAAGAAGCTGTGGATGCCATCATGGGCGGAAAAATTGTTCCCGGCGACGTGGTTGTGATTCGTTATGAAGGTCCCAAGGGCGGTCCGGGCATGCGCGAGATGCTGGCTGCCACCGCTTGTCTTATGGGACGGGGATTGGGGGACAGCGTTGCCCTGATTACGGACGGAAGGTTCTCCGGGGCGACAAGAGGCCCTTGCATTGGGCATATTTCGCCCGAAGCGGCTTCGGGAGGACTGATCGCCATCGTCGAGGACGGGGATCTGATCCGTATCGATATCCCCGGAAGGAAGTTGGAACTTCTCGTTGACGAGAAAGAAATCCGGGACAGATTGAGCCGCTGGACTCCGCCCAAACCGAAATTCGATATCCGGAAAAGCGCTCTCGGCAGATATGCCGAGATGGTAAGCTCCGCCGATGAAGGGGCGATTGTGCGGGTGCGCGAATTAAGGGGGGAATCCTGATGTTCCGTAATCCGCTCAAAGCGCGGTTGCAAAGCGGTGACGGAGGCTGTTCTTTCGGGATTTTCATCGGCTTTCCTTCCACGGCGATGGTGGAAATGGCCGGATATAACGGGTTTGATGCCGTTGTCATCGATAACGAGCACGGCATGTTTTCGGAGGAAAACGTGGAACATATGATCATTGCCGCGGAAAATGCCGGTCTGACTCCGCTGGTTCGCGTCGTATCCGGCGAACCGGCGGAAATTTTGAAGGCGATGGACCGGGGGGCCCGCGGTGTGCATGTCCCCCAGGTGGATACCCGGGAAAAGGCGGAGAAAATTGTGGAAGCGGTCAAGTATCCGCCCATGGGCAAAAGGGGGGCCGCCTTCTCCATGAGAGCCGCCCGTTACGGCACGATTCCCGTTGATCAATATTTGGAGCAGGCCAATGAGCAATCGCTTGTCGTCATTCACGTGGAAAGCGAGAAAGCCGTCGCCAATCTGGAAGACATAGTGACGGTGAAAGGCATCGATATGATTTATATCGGACCGACCGATTTATCCGTCTCTCTCGGTTGCCAAGGCAATATCGAACATCCGGACGTCCTTGCCGCCATCGATCAAATCCGCGAGACAACGAAAAAACACGGAATAAAATTGGGAATTCACGTCAAGGACGGAGACGGGGCGCGAAAGAGAAAAGAGTGGGGGGCCGATTACGTGTGTCTTACGGTCACCTCGCTGATCAACGGGGCTTTTGCGCAATATATCCGGACCGCCAAATCATAGATCAACCATAGGAAATAAATCACAGGAAATGAAGGTGAAACGATGAACTACAGAGAAGTGGCCGAACAGTTGAAAACCGTTTGCGCAATCAATATTACACCGTTTACTCCCGGAACGAAAAAGATCGACTGGGAAGGACTGGAGGAAAATGTCGAATTTCTCCTGAAAAACGGAATCAAGGTGATCGTTCCTTGCGGGAACACGGGCGAGTTTTATTCCCTGACGCTGGAAGAAGCCAAACAAGTGACCCGGCGCGTCGCGGAGATCGTAAACCGCAGGGCGCTGGTCGTGGCCGGTATCGGCTACAGTGTGGACACCGCAACGGAATTGGGCCGGGATGCGGCGCAGGCGGGGGCCGATGCCGTCATGATTCACAGTCCGATCCATCCGTATATCACCGATCGCGGAGCGGTCAGTTATTTTCGCGCGATTATCGAATCATTGGACATTCCGTCCATCGTTTACTTCAAGGAGGCGCACTTAAGCGACCAAGTGCTTGCGCAATTGGCGCCTTTGGACAAATTCATCGGGGTAAAATATGCCGTCAACGATTTGCCGAGATTTGCCTCAGTCGTGCGGAGCATACCGTCTGAGCACGGTTTGGCCTGGATTTGCGGCACGGCGGAAAAATGGGCGCCCCATTTCTATTACGCGGGGGCGCAAGGGTTTACGTCCGGGCTGGTCAATATCGCCCCGCAGAAATCGCTCGGCCTGCTGCAGGCGCTAAGAAACGGCGACCATCAGACCGTCTGGAACATTTGGCAGGAAGTGCTGCCGTTTGAAAACCTCCGCGCCAAGTACAATTCCGGCAATAATGTGGTCGTGGTCAAAGAAGCGATGAACCAGATCGGTTTCCGCGCCGGTGTGACCCGGGAACCGGTGGATCCGTTGAATGAGGCGGACAGGTCGGAAGTGACGGCGATTTTGAAAAGCTGGGGGTTTTCATTGTCTTAAACGGAAGCGGTTCACGGCGATCCGGGCCATAAAAGCCAGGCCGATGATCCCAAATGCCGGATATAACGACGAGACGAGACTGCGGAATCCCCATTGGGTGAGCAAAAACGATCCGAGAAGGATCAGCGCCGAGCCTGCGAAAGGGGATATGTTCCATGTGGATTGGAGCTGCCGGGCCATGCCGAATACGTTTCCGATGACAGTCGTGAATATTTCGCCGTAAACGACCAGGAGATACAGGACCGCCATGCCGCTGCCGAAGGCGGAAATCAGTCTGGCGATCGGAATGTCCAACATTCGGATGTTCTGGTAATCGGACCAAAGGGCCAGGTGGTTTGTAAGGAGCATCATCCCCAAAGCCAGGCCGCCTAATGAACCGCCCCATTTAATGATCGAGTTGTCGCCGCATTCCTGCCCCATCGGCACGAGCACAGCTTGCGCCATGGCCAGGTTGAAGCCCGCGTACAATAAACCCGACATCAGCCAATTGCCTTCCGGTGCAATCGCCGGATACGGCCCCCATTCGCCGGCGGTCAGCCGGAAGGCAAGAATCACCGCAAACAACAGCATGAGCGGCACGACGAGCGAGTTGACCCACATCACTCCGAGCATTCCTTTTTTCATGACGAACAGGCATAGCGCGATGGTCACGATCACGCCCATTTGCGGAGCGATGCCGAAACGTTCCTCAAAAATCGCTCCGGCGCCGGACAACATGACCCCGGTCGTTCCGAACAGGACGATCAGGGTCATGCCGTTAAATAGCCAACCCAATTTTTTGCCAAATAAATGAACGTTGAGCTCCTTGTAAGAAAAACATTGCTTTTCCCGGGCGATATCCATCATCTTGCAGCCGATCCATACAAACAGGAAAGTGCTGACAAAGATTGCCGCTACGCCCCAAACCCCGTGCACGGTGAAAAACTGCAAAATTTCCTGACCGGAAGCAAATCCGGCCCCGACCACGGTTCCGATGTATGTTGCCGCCACATAATATACGGATTTCCATTTTCCCATCCTGATCTCTCCCGTTCCGATCGTATCGTCTTGCTTGTTCCTATACAAATGTATGTGAGACAGGCATTGAACATGCCTGATCAATCCGCCGGCAAAAGCGCCGGTTCCGTTTCCGGTGGCAAATATATGAAACGGTTTCGCCGAAAGGAACTTTCCCCTTCCGTGTCGAAGATATTGGGGTACCCGATCAGACAACAGGAGGTGGGGATACGTATGCATTTTCCATTCGGACGAATGGGAATGAAACGGTTTGCGGCACTCATGCTGGTTTTAAGCATTTCGTGGCAGCCGGCGGCCGGCGCTGAAAGCATTTCCGGACCGGAAACGGCGTTTTCGGACGTGGTCGGCCATTGGGCGAACGAAACGATACGTTGGGCAGTCGCCAGGCAAATTGCAAAAGGGTATGAGGACGGAACGTTCAGGCCGGACCAGCATGTGAGCGAAGCGGAATTTCTGGCGCTCATTCTCCGCGCCGTCAAGGACGGGGAATGGAACGCCGCCGACGGCGGACTTTGGTATGAGCCCTACTATTCGTATGCCGGCCGAAACGGGTGGCCGGTTGAACGGTCACGCGCAGAGAACGTCTGTACGCGCGGATGGTCCGCTGTCATGGTGACATTGGCGCTGGGTCTCCGTTTGGATGAAGAAGCGGCGATTCAATATTTGCTGGACGAAAATTTGGCGCGGGGAAAATCGGCCAAAACTTTGGAAGGTTTTGCCGCCCACGATCCTTTAACCAGAGCGGAAGCGTTGCAATTGATCCGGAACGTGCTGGAAAAGCGGGATTCGCCGGACGGAGCTGATAAACAAGCGAGCCAAACGATTCGGGTTGCCGGCATCGCCTTGGGGGACAGCGAACAATCCGTGGTGGAAAAACTGGGGGAACCGGCCCGCGTGGACACAAGCGAATACGGATTTGAGTGGTACGTCTATAACCGGGATTACGCCGACTTTGCTCTCATCGGCATTCAGCAAGGAAAAGTGGTCGCCGTGTTCTCCAACAGCGGCAATTGGACGAACGTTCACGGGATCGGCCCGGATTCCGTCGAGGACGATGTGACACGGATATACGGCGAGCCGCTGGAATATATCCTCAAGGACAACACGCGGTTTATTTTGCCGAGCTCGCAAACGAATACGGCAGTCTATTTGTTGGACGAAGCTTACGTCACTTTTTTCTATGATCGGTTTGAAAACCAGCGCGTGATGGCGGTGCAGGCGATCGCGCAGCCGGTGGAGGAATCGCTGGCCGATTTTTACGGCGCTCCCAGCGAGGCGCTGAGGCGGAGCTTTGAGATGCAAAGTTTCGATCTGGCGAACGCAACACGCGTCGCCATGGGCCTTAAACCGTTCGAATGGGACGACCGCATTGCGGAAATCGCCCGGAAGCACAGCCGGGATATGGCGGAACGGGAATATTTCGGACATACGAATCTTATGGGACAAAATCCGTTCGACCGGATGCGCAGCGGGGGGATTCTCTACAGCAAGGCGGCGGAAAACATTGCCGCCGGATTGCCGAACGCGATTTTCGCCCATGCGGGATGGATAAATTCCGCCGGACACCGCAAAAATGTATTGGGCGACACGGAACGGTTGGGAGTGGGGGTCCATCTGGGAGGAGAGATGCGGACTTATTACACGCAAAATTTTTACTCCCCGCTATAACCGCTTCATACGCTTCATACGCTTAATATTTGCGGTCAGGCCATCTTTGCAATTGATAAATCGAAATAAATTGTATAACATTGTATGGAGAAAGTTTAGCTTCCCGGTCGAATGGGAACAATGAAGGGCTAAGGGTTCGGAATTTTTGGCGAAGTCTTTTCGGGCGGAACATCGAATCGAAATGAAACGTATAGAAAGGAGTTCATGAGTGGAAACGATTTCCTCTTTATCAGAATTGCTGGCGGAGCAAAAACCGATCTCTTTTGTGGAAATTCCCGGGGTGTTGGCCCGGACTTTCGGTCATACGACGATATCCGCCACGTTGCCTATGAACCGTTTGTTCTCGATTTACGAAGTGGATTTGGAAGTGCAGCGGGCGATCATTCCGCGCAACCTGTCCAAGCTAATGGATTACATTTTGCTGAACCTGGATTTGCAGCAAACCATTTATTTTCCGGGAATTATTTTGTCGGCCAGAGGCGCGGGCGAGTATGACCCGCAACAAAAAGTGTATCGTCTGCAACCGATCGAAAAGCTTTATGTCGTCGACGGGCAACATCGTCTGGCTGCGTTTCAGCGCTTGATGGAAACGTTGCAAAGTGCCATGGCCAGGGCGAAAGACCGCAGGGAATACGACCGTGTGGAAGAAATTTCGAACAAACTGCGGAGATTGTATCAATTTCCGATGTCCGTGATGATTTATCTCGATATTAACGCCCGGGAAGAACGCCAACTTTTTTCAGACATCAATAAGCTTCCCCGCAAGATAGGCGGAAACCTGGCCGTATTGCGCGAACAGCGGCGTTTTTACCACGTCCTGGCCACGAAATTGGTCGAAGAGGACCCCACGTTGCAGAAACTGGGAGTGGACGTTTTTTCCGAACGCGGCAAAAGCCCCGATTGCCTGTTTTCGTACCATCTGCTGATCGAAGTGCTGATGGCGCTCTTCGAAGGCAGACTGAAGGCGGCTGCGCGCAATAACGGCTATGTCTTCACGAACAAGGAAGTGGAGGATCACGCCAAGCTGGCTTCCTTCTATTTCGCCCGCTTGCTTGAACTGTTGCCCGAACCGAACAAAGGAGAACTCGCCTGGACCGAAAACTTGCAGATCGCTCTGGCTATGTTCTTCCATGGGGAAGCGACCAAAACGTCGAGTTTCAACCGCTATGCGTTGGAGCACGCCATGAAAATTTTGCCGCATATCCGTTGGGAAGCCATTTATCCGGGAGACGAAAAAGATCGTTTGCCGCGAAGGACGCGGATTATGAAGGCGTACCATTTCGTAAAAGATTTTTATGAACAAAACCACTTATTCTTAATACGGGATAAGGGGGAGGGATGATCAATGGATGGTTTACATTTGCAAATGACGATTCACCCTTATTGCGAAAAATATGGAATGGCCACCGTAGCGCTAAAAGTGCAAGATTTGCTGAATTACACCGTGATTGATCCCCTGGTGCAAAGAAAGTTAAGCACGATGCAACGCAGAAAAATTTCCAATTATTTACAGGAAAGGGAATTGGAGCAAATCTTCTTCGGCCCGGTGACGTTGTCGCTGCGCGATGTCAGCCAATTGGCGCGGGACGAGTCGGGGCTGATCTTGCGCCACGGATCCAAACTGAGCATACTGGACGGCCAGCACCGCATCCTGGCGCTTGGCTACGTGAACGAACAACTTCAGAAAGAAGTGCGCAAGCTGGAGAAAAAAATTGCCGCATTAAAAGTCAGACAGCGCAAGTTCCCGGACGATGCCGATCTTGCCACGGAATTGGAGCAATTGGAAGGATTGGTGGAACAAATTGAAGCCAGAAGGCTCGGCCTGATGGAAGCGGAGCTTGCCGTACAGATTTATATCGGCTTGAACGAGGAAGAAGAGAAACAGTTGTTCGGGGATATCAATTCGAAAGTGCAGCTTGTCAGCAAGGAACTTGGCCATTCTTTCGATTCCACCGACCCGTTGAACCTGATTATCCAGCAGGTGGCGGACCATAACGTCTTCCTGAAAACGGCGGGCGTTGAACGCAGAAACAATTTGACCGCCTTCAACAAAAACTTTACTTGCTTCAGTTGGCTTTATTCGACAGCGACTTTGCTGTTTTCCGGAAAGATGCAGCCTTCTTATGAATTGGCCCGCAGACTTCGCAAGGACCCGTCGTACTATATCGAAGTGTTGCATCAATATTTTAACACGATTCTCCCGCTTATGCCGGAGCAGCCCGGTTTGGCGCAGTATACTTCCTCGAACCGGGTGATGCAGGAAAGCATCGCTTTGTACGCGTATGAAGTGCAAGGCGCACATGGAGGATATAAGCAGAACTGGGTGTCCTGCCTTCAAGTTTTGGAGGATTTTGACTGGACCCATGACAATGAAGTGATGGTCGAACTGTTTGGAAAGATGGATAATGGAAAATTAAATTTAATCCATGAAAAGTCGCTCCGCAAACATAACAAACTGGTCGGACTGTTCAAGGAACTGGGCCGCCAGAGAGAATCGGACATCGCTTCATTGGCGTAAAGACCATTCGGATTTTGAAAAATAACCATCGGTTTTATCGTCAAAGGTATGCCGGATGGTTATTTTTAGCTTAACAGGAGTATGGAGGAACCGACTTATGAACTGGCTTCACAAAGCCGTGCGCCATATGCTGCCGCTTCTTTTATTGACCGTTCTTTTGGCATCGTGCGGCGGTTTGGGGCAAACGGGCACTCAGGCCGCGAAAGGCGGCCCGGCGGAACAGACCGGACAACAAGAACCGGACGCCAAGGAACCGCAGGTTCCGACGTCAGGCACGGATCAACCGCAGACAGATGTTCGTAAGCCCGGGGAGGAACGTGCGAAGCCGCCCGCGGAACAACCCGGCCATAACGGCGGCCGCACCCCCGGGGACGCAAGCGGAAACGACAGCGGGACCCGACCGGCCGACCAACCCCATGCCAAGCAGGTGGTCGCCAATCCTTCGGATATCACCGTTCTAGTGAATAAAACGTACGCGCTGCCGGAAGATTATGTACCGGAAGATCTGATTGAACCGGACGTGCCGTTTATTTTCCAGGAAAAGCTGGAAAAGCGGAAAATGCGCCGGGAAGCGGCAGAGGCCTTGGAGGAAATGTTTGCCGCCGCAAAAGAGGACGGCATACACCTGGCCGGAGTGTCCGGCTACCGCTCACACAGCGTGCAGAAGGCGCTGTTTCAACGATACGTGGAAAGAGACGGGGAAGAGGCGGCGCGAAGATACAGCGCTGAGCCTGGTCACAGCGAACATGAGACGGGGCTGGCCATGGACGTATCCGGCATCGACGGAAAATGCGCAGCGGAAGATTGCTTTGCGGATACGAAGGAAGCCGAATGGCTGGACCGCCACGCGCATGAATTCGGCTTTATTATCCGTTATCCGAAAGGGAAAGAATCGGTTACCGGTTACCAGTACGAACCTTGGCATTTGCGATATGTCGGCAAGGAACTGGCCAAAGAAATTGCCGAACAAGGCATTACGCTTGAGGAATATTTCGGTTTGGCTGTTCCGGTGTCCAACGAATCCGATTCCTAAAAAGAAAAAAAAGACGGGGCTGTCCCGGCGACGGCGTCCCCTTCAGGCGGTTTGGATAACCGGCTGAAGGAGGAGAATCGTTACCAGGGAACAGCCCTTCTTTTGTTTTTTTATGTACGCTCGATCCGGAGTTTCCATGTCCCTTCTTTAGCGGGAGATTTCGCCTTCAGGATGATCCGGTGCAATTTGTCTCCCCAGACGTTGCGAAGTTTCTTGTCTTCGACGGCGACGGGTTCGGAAGTTCCCGCCAACCGGTCGGCATCGTAACGGATCCGAAGCTTAAGCGATGCGTCATGAACGAGCGTAATCGCGCCGTCTTCCCACTGCGGCTCGCAGGGGGTCATCAGGCTAAGGAAGATTTCTTCTGTGGATTGGGTCAAGCTGAATCGATCGATGACCTCGATCCGCGCAGTTTCTTTACGCTCCAGCAGGCATGTGCGGTACCATGATGCGATTCCCGCATGGTCAGGGTAGGCCGAAGCGATATTCAACGTCAGTTCGGCTTCGTCGTCGTTCGTCCGGTATTGCACGTCTGTGGCGCAATACTCTTTTCCCGCTTGTTGCTCGGCGCCGTCAATCGTCGGAAGGTTATGGTAACCCGATCGCATCGTCCAAATTTCATAGCGCCGTTCGCTGAATGTCTTTTTCGTGTACGTTTCGACGCCGACGTCAATAATAAACGGTTTTCCGTCCGCATATACGATAAATTGTCCAACGTCGTTATGGTTGTGGCTTTCCGCGTTATGCCCCCCTTTCGCCGCCAGGAACAGCCCGCGGTCGGTACCGCCCCTTTCCCGGGCTGCCATAAACTGAATTCCGTCCATCCACACGTCGCGGACAAACGGCGGAACCGCCCGTTCCGCTTCCAATTCCGCATAATTCAGCACAGAAGGGATGAGACGGAACAGCGAAACGATTTTGTCGCTTGTCAAACGCTCAAGATTCAGAGAAGCGGCTCCCAGGGCGTACATGTTCCCGTCTCCGATGCGTTTGCCGTAACGGGCCACCAGTTCGGCGGGGATGTTCAACAGCGTGTCTCCGTCGGCAAAATTGACGTAGTACGAACCGCTGATGTGCGCCCGGTAAATATACCTGCCGATGTTTTGCACCAACGGATCGTCGTAAACATGGAATGCGCCCCCGGTTGCTCCGTGAAGCAGTTCCAGGCAATCGAACAAAGAACCTCCGGCGCGCGACCAATAGCCCGGCCCTTCGTCGCAACCTCCATCGCTGTGGTAGACGGCCAGGAATGAATCCAGACTGCGCATCGCTTTGCGCAACGCCTGAACGCGCCTCGATTCGTCCGTTTCGCAGATGAGAAATGCCGTCATGCAGTTTGAGTTGCACCACGGGTTCCAGTTGTTCACCCTGCGGTCGCCCGACAACCCCATCCACCAGAAGTCTTCCCGTTCCAAAAACGGATCGAGGATGCGGCGCTTCATTTCGTATCTCACCCGTTTGCCGATCATGGGGCTTTCCCGGTCCAATTGTTCTTCCAGCAAGTATAAGGTCCATGACAACAATCCGGCCGTTTCGCCGGCAAACAGGTCGATGACGGGATCGGTGACGTCAGGCAGCGCATCCCCCCGGCTTTTTTGCGAATTATACATGTGTGCCGGCACGACCCAGTACGATTCCTCGCAAAGGCACCAGATTCCGTTGATGATTTGCCCGATAAACCGTCCCTGGCCTTCCGCGCATTCCGCCATGACTAACTGTGCCAACGCCTGTCGGCGGTTAAAGTACACTTCTTCGTAACGGCTGCGGTTTCCGTTGCGGACAAAATCCATGTAACGGACTGCGGGAAGGGCTGGCCATTCAAACGGTAACCTTTCTTCCCCTTCGCGGATCAGTTTTTCCCGCAACTGGTTTGGCAATTGCTCCCAAAGCTCCCGCTCCTGCGCTTTTGGAAACGGCTTGTACTTTTCCCGAGGCAAGAGAACCGATTCCAACCGGTCGTAATAACGGTGTTCCGCCAGCATGTGCTTTCCCTCCTCAAAGGATCTATGGGTTCATTTCAAAAGCAACTTCAGTTTACAGCGATTTCCTGGAGATGAAAATAATCAAATGAAATGATCATCGTTCCTCATAATCCCAAAAAATGATTATTGAAGCATATGCTGGAAAGGAAACGGGCACGAATGCCGGAAACGCCGTCAAATCAAGGATTGCGAAGCGCTTCCATGATCTTATGATGTGATTGTATATTTCTTCCTTTTTTTTCTGTACAATGATTCCACGTACCGGTTTTTCCCCGGGAGAGAGGAAGCAATAAGCGAGGCGGGCTGCCGGATTTCAACAAAAAAAGAAAGCAGAAGAAAGAAAGCTGAAGTAAGTGAGGATGAGGCGAAAATGCAGAAGGATATCACCGTAAAGCACTCCATGTTGCGGAAAAAACTGGCGAATGCTCCGCCGGAAGCACCGGCATCCGTCAGAGTCGACCGTCCCTCGCCAACCCGCAAAAAATGGAGATCCGTCATGATGGATTGGGACTTGTATATGTTAATGCTTCCGGGCATTTTGTTTTTTCTGATTTTCAGGTACTTGCCCATGTGGGGCATTGTCATCGCTTTTCAGGAATACAGCCCGTTCCGCGGAATATGGCACAGCGAATGGGTCGGGTTCAAACATTTTATCGCGTTGTTTGCGTACGACAAATTTTGGGAAATCTTCCGCAATACGATATTAATCAGTTTCTACAATCTGATCTTTTTCTTCCCGGCGCCGATTGTCATCGCTTTATTGCTTAACGAGCTGCGCGTCCAATGGTTCAAGCGGACCGTTCAGACCGTCATTTATTTGCCTCATTTTATATCCTGGGTCGTCGTTGCCGGTATGACTTACATTCTTCTGGGGACGCAGGGAGGGATTGTCAACGAAATTATCCGTTCGTTCGGAGGGGAAACGGTGGCGTTTCTGACGACTCCGGAATATTTCCGCACCTTGATTGTTTCCCAAAGCATCTGGAAAGAGGCGGGATGGGGGACGATCATTTTCCTGGCGGCGCTTGCCGGAGTCGATCCGCAACTCTACGAGGCTGCGATCGTGGACGGGGCGGGACGGTGGCGTCAACTGTGGCACGTTACTTTGCCCGCGATCCGCAGCACGATCGCCATCCTGTTCATTTTGCGCCTGGGTAACGTTCTCGATGTCGGTTTTGAACAAATTTTCCTCATGCTGAATTCCACGGTGCAAAGAGTGGGAGATGTGTTCGAAACTTATGTGTACAGGGAAGGTTTGCTCGGCGGCAAGTTCAGCTATACGACCGCGGTCGGTGTCTTCAAATCCGTTGTCGGATTAATATTGGTGGTCGTGGCCAATTGGCTGGTTAAAAAGTTCGGCGAGGAAGGGGTGTATTAAACCGTGCATTACAAGCCATCGTTGGGCAGCCGGCTGTTTGACGCGGCAAATGTAATCGTTCTCATTTTTTGTACGCTGATCACGTTGCTGCCATTTGTGTACATTCTCGCCACTTCTCTCGCCCCCTTGCGGCAAGTGCTTCGCGGAGGGATCATCCTTTGGCCGGAAGAGATCACCTGGGGATCGTATCAGACCATTTTCAGCAACAGTCATTTCGTCGGTTCGTTGTGGTTTACTGTGATCGTGACCGTAGTCGGCACGTTTACCAATTTGCTTTTTACGACGTTTATGGCTTATCCGTTGGCCAAAAAGCGGCTGCGAGGCCGCAGGGTCATTTTATTTCTCGTATTATTCACGATGCTGTTCAGCGGAGGAATGATTCCCACCTACATGGTCGTAAAGGGGCTGAATCTGATCAATACGATGTGGGCCCTCATATTGCCCGGAGCGATCAGCGCCTTCAACCTGATTATCATGAAAAACTTTTTCCAAAGCATTCCGGAAGAGTTGGAGGAATCGGCCCGCATCGACGGCTGTAAAAACTTGGGGGTTCTGTTCCGCATCGTCATGCCGCTTTCCATGCCGGCATTGGCCACATTCACCCTTTTTTACTCCGTCGGGCATTGGAATCAGTTTTTCGCCGCAGTCATGTACATTACGAACTCCAGTATGTGGCCGATTCAAGTGTTTTTGCGGCAGATGATCATCGAAGGTTCCACGCAGGAATTTGAACTGGCGATGGGCGAGATCGAAGTGGTTCCCGCAACCATCAAAATGGCGGCCATCGTTGTCGCGACGGTTCCGATCCTGTTTGTGTACCCGTTTTTGCAAAAGCATTTTGCCAAGGGAGTCTTGCTCGGATCGGTAAAAGGATAACCGGGATTCCGGAAATAAGGTATCGCAGGTTTCGAACATGCGGATTTCGCATGGTTGAAGCCATAAATAAAAAAGATCAAAGGAGGTCACCTTAGTGACGAAAAAGAAACAACGTTTATCTTTATTGGCTTTGACGGTTGTGATCATCATGCTGATGGGGGCCGTGTCGGGCTGTGGCTCTCCGGCAGCGAACGAGGCCGGCGGAGGACAGACGGACGGAACCGGAGGATCGTCGGGCGAAACAGCGGGGGAGGCAAAGAAAGAGCGTTACAAAATCAGCATGATGTATCCGCTGTACAGCGACCCGCCGAAAAAAGGGGAAATATGGAAGCTGATCGAGGATAAATTCAACATCGAATTTGAACCGATGGCGATTCCCGACAACAGTTACGGCGACAAGTTAAAAGTTACGCTTGCTTCCGGCGATTTGCCCGATCTCATCTTATGGACCGCCTATCCGGATCCGGAATTCACAAAATATGTCCGGCAGGGCGCATTTCTGGAATTGGACGATTGGGTAACGCAATATCCGAATATTATGGATACGCCGGAACAAATTTTCGACAACATCAGAATCGATGGCAAATTGTACGGCATTCCGCGCACACGCGCCTTAACCCGCGCGGCCGTCATGATCCGCAAAGACTGGCTGGACAATCTGGGATTGCCCATTCCGCAGACGGTAGACGAAGTTTATGAGACAGCGCTGAAGTTCACATATGACGATCCGGACCAAAACGGCAAGGACGACACCTTCGGCGTCGTCATGGGAGAAAACTTGTCGCACATGGATTCGTTATGGATGGCGTTCGATACGGGCAACGGCTGGCGCCTCATGGAGGACGGCACTTTGATGAATGCGGAAATCACGCCCGGAAGAAAGCAGGCTTTGGAGTGGCTGCGCAATTTGTACCAGGAAGGCGGATTGGACAAAGATTTCGCCGTGTTGAAAAACACACAAGTATGGGAAAAACTGGAAGGAGGCAAAGGCGGAATTTTCCTTGGCGGACAAACGAGCGACTATGCCCGCTACGTGGAAAACTTGGCCAAAATCGATCCGAACGCGGAATTGATTATGTTCCATCCTCCGAAAGGCCCCACCGGCAAATTCGGATTCGGTGAAACTTCCGGCTTTTTCGGGCAGTGGGTCATACCCGCCAACACCGAACCGAAAAAAGTGGAACGCATTATGGAACTGTTGAACTGGCAGGCCAGCGAAGAAGGATACGAAATCAGCAGATATGGCATCGAAGGAATCCATCATACCAAAAATGCGGACGGAACGATCAATCTGGACGCGGAGAAGAAAAAAGAAGAGGGCTCGATTATCGCCCACAATCCGTACGATCCTTACTCTTATGTTGTTCCGACCGCTCCTCCGGAAGTGCAGCAGGCACAGAAGGAGAATCTTGACATGGTCGCCACAATGGGAATTAAAAACCCCGCATTGTCATTTCTTGCCCCGACAGCGGTCGAGAAGCAGGCCGACCTGAATAAGTTGCGCAACGAAGTATTTGTCCAGATCGTCATGGGCAAGCTGCCGCTGGAAGAATTCGACCGGTTTGTCGAACAATGGTTAGACATGGGAGGAAGACAAATTACCGAGGAAGTGAACGAATGGTACAAATCGCAACAGCAAAAGTAGCATAATGATGTCCGGGGGCATGCTGGAAACGGTATGCTCCCTTAGGTTTTCGCCGTACATATGGCCAGGGGCACAACTCTATGCGGCAGGTGATGACATTCATGCGGAAAAGGATTGGGTTGAATAGAGGATACAGCGGTTCTGTGCGCCATAAAATATTCATTTCAGCATCTTTGATCGCCATACTGCCGGTTATCGTTCTCGGGTATTTTACTTATTTGATTGCAAGCCGCAATTTAATGGAAGAAATCGGGAAGGCGAACCGGGAAACGATCGTGCAGATTCAGGAAAGGGTAGATGAGCGTTTAAAACATCTCGACCGAATCGTGCTGCAGCAAACGCTCGGTTCGGAGCTGTACGAGTTTCTGGTATTGACGAATCCGTACGAAAATGCGGAACAATCGGGAAATGTCACTTCGTTGTTGAATTCGATGGAAGTACTGATCGAAGATGCGGAATCCGTATTTCTTTATTCAATCAAATCCAATGTTCTTGTATCGAGTGAAGGCATAACGACGCTGGACAAAATGCATCCGTCCATTCTGAAAAACATTCGGGACAATCCCGAGCAACCGTATATTTGGACAGACCGCAAGACGGAATCCGACTTGCCCCGCGGCGGTTCGCACACGGTGACGTTAATTCGCAAAGTTCCTGTAACCCCTGGAGATGCGCTCGGCTATATTATCGTCAACATCAACGACCGGAGTTTTTTTAACGTGATCCGCAGCATGCAGCTGGGGCGAAGCGGCGAACTGCTGATCATTACGCCCTCCAACAACATTTTTTCCGACTGGAGAAAAAATTTGCTGGACGGCAGCTTTCAATATTCCTTCATACGGAAATTGGCCGCTTCGGATGAAAAAGAAGCCGTATTTTCCGAGAAAGTGGACGGCGAGGAAATGGTCATTAATTACATTAAGTCGCCGTACAACGGCTGGAAATATATTTCGGTCGTGCCGCTTCGCGAATTGACCTCCCTTTTGACGCGGATCAAACATGCGACCATTTTTCTGTGTCTGTTCCTTATTGCGGCCAGTCTGTTTGCGGCGATGTTTCTGTCCAGCCGCTTTTCCCGCGTCCTGCACAATATTATCGAATTTGTCAAATATTTGGGGGAAAGCAGTCCCCAACCCGCGCAAAACATGGATGAATTCGGGCTGATCCGCCATTATGTGGAATCGCTTTATACCACGAAAGGGAAGCTGGAAAAACAAATCAACGACTCCATGCCGCTTCTGAGGAATGATTTCTTGCAGCGGCTTTTGACCGAGGTTTATCGTCCCGGGGAAATGGCGGAAAAACTCGATTACTACGGGATTCATCTGCCTGCGCCTTACTTTACGGCGATCTGTTTGGAGCTGGACCATTTGCGGGGGCATACCGAACAGGATGTCAATCTGTTTTTATATGCGGTGCTGAATATATCAAGGGAAATCATCAGCCATTACTCCGGGGGAATTGCCGTCCGATCGAAAGAAGACAAAATCGCGATCATTTTAAACCAGGGGCAGGAGATGTCCAATGTGCGGGATTTGCAAGGAGAGGCGTTCCGGATCGCCGAAGAAATTTGTGAAGTGTCGGGCCGGCTGTTGCATATCACGGTTACCGCCGGGGTCGGCCATTGCTATAAAGGGATGGAACATATCCGCCGATCCTACCGGGAAGCGCTGGAAGCGCTGCAATACCAAATTGTGCAAGGCGGAGGCAAAGTGATTTTTATCGGACAAGTGGCTCCGGACACTTCGGATTACAGCTATCCGTTCGAGTGCGAACAGATGATATTGACTCATCTGAAAATGGGAAATTTCAAACAAGTTTGCGCGTTGCTGGATGAATTTTTTAAACAGCTCATTCATGACGGCGTGAAAAGTTACGATCATGTCAGGCAATCGTTCGTGCAATTAACCGCGGTCTCGCTCCGCACGTTGTATGAATTTGATCCCCACGGCGGACCGTCGCTGTTCTCTTATAATATTTACCAGCGTCTTGGCAGCTTCAAAACAAGCGAGCAAATCATGAACTGGTTAAAGGAAGAAGTGTACCCGGCGATTCTGCATCATATCGCACACCGCAGAAATCAGCGCCACAGGTCGACGATCGAGGAAGTGCTGAAATATATCCACGAAAATTATGACAAGGAGTTGTCCCAACCGTTTCTTGCCAATCTCGTGTCGCTGCCGGTTACGCAGTTCAGCCATACGTTCAAAGAAGAAACGGGCATGACGTTGACCGACTACATTATTGCTTACAGGATGGAGAAAGCAAAGGACCTGCTTGCCAACTCCGATTTGAAAGTGTCGGACATCGCCGAGCGGTTGCAGTATCAGAATTCGCAAAATTTTATTCGCGTGTTCAAACGCATCACGGGTTTAACCCCGGGAGAATACCGGCAGCGTTACTGCATCAAAGCAGAGTCAAAATAAACGAATCATCCTTTCGAAAACAACGGTTGCGTATAATTTTCCTTCCGTTGCAAACACTGGAAACAAAAAAAGAAGGTGTTTGCGATGTGTGAACGATTTTCATTAACCGCCGGCTTGCCGGATATATTGGAGTCCTTTCAGGTCGATAAGGTAACGGTTCATTACGAATTCCGCTACAATATTTCACCGACCCAGCACGTGCCGGTCATCGTATCGCGCAACGGGCAACGAATCATGGAGAAATACCGGTGGGGCTTGTTTCCGTATTGGGCCAAGGATGCCATCAATACGGACTGCGAGTCGTTGACGGAGAAAAGGGCGTTTCATCGAATTTTTTCGAAAAACCGCTGCATTATCCCGAGCAGCGGGTTTTACAGCTGGAGCAGGCACGGAAACAAGAAGCAGCCCGTGCGCATAAAGCTGCGCGACAGCAATGTATTCGGCATGGCGGGAATTTACGATGTGTGGAAAGATCCGCGCGGCAACGAAATCCGCACCTTTACGATCATTACCGCCAAAGCCAATTCCCTGGTGGCGCAATATCAGGAACGCATGCCTGTCATACTGGAAGATTCGTATCTCGATTTCTGGCTGGATCCGGGCATTTCGGACGAAAATTTTTTGCAACGAATCCTCATACCCGGACAATCCGAGCGGATGACGGTCCACCCGGTGTCCCCGGCCGTGAATGATGAAAACAATGAAAGTCCGGAATGTGTTGAAGAATATGATCCGTATGCCGTATTGGTGAAAAATTGATCCGGCCTGAAGTTCAACAACTATTCGCAACGGTTCCGTTTTGCGGTGGAAAGTGTCCGCATGGCACGTAAATTTGACATTTAATTTGACATATAAACGGGGTGCTCGTATACGGAGGCCCGGTGAGCGTTGCGTCGGAAAAAAAGGCGTGGTCTTGTGACCATGCCTTTTTCAAATGCTTAATAGGTGTTCCTCAAATGCTCCGGATGTTCCATTCATTTTACTTGTTTGGCCGCAATGATTTTAATGAGCCGTTTTCCTTGAAACAGATTAACCCTTTTTAATTGGTTTTTCGGATTAGAAGATTGAAGCAAGATATTGTCAATCCGGTTATGGTAAAATATGACCCGAACAATTTCTCTCGAACAATTTCTAAAGGGGGAAACCCTCATATGGACAATTTAATCACCATTTTGCAAGAAAGCGGAGTTCAATTTGAAATTATTCATCACGAAAAACAGATTCGTACTGCACAGGAAGGCGCGGACTATTTTGGAATTGAAATCGGTCAGACAGCGCCTACATTAGTTCTCAAGTCTGAAAAAGGTTACTTTGCGATGATTGTTTCCGGAAGCCGTGGGCGTGTGAATTTAGAAGAAGTGTCGGGAATTTTAGGATGCAATCAATTGAAAATGGCAGCCCCGAAAGAAGTCCGACGGATAACCGGATGCACTGCCGGCAATGTCTCTTTAGTGCTTTCTTTGCCTTGTATCGTGGATAAAGAACTTTTCCGCTATCCATTTATTTACGGCGGTACGGGAGAACCCTCATCGACGCTGAAAATTGCCCCGGACGCTTTAGAAAAACTAAATCAAGTTGTTGCTTTTTTGGATTAAGGTATTGGTTATGGAAGGAAATGAACCTGTCAACACGATATTCCGAATATCCCCAATATTCGGCGGAACGTTTTTTATTCCCGTTTGCCGGAATGAACAAATTTTGTTGTATTGTATCCGAAATCTATTTTATAATCAACTCAAAGTCATTTTAAAATAAGCCTTATTTTAAGAAGATGCCGGTTCATTGTGCAACATGGGCGGAAAACGAATGTTTGCCTTCCGGCGCGTTGTAAAGGACGGGTATCCGGTCTTCACCTCCATTGACACCGGAAAATCAGGAATGACATAAGCGGCGGTTTCCGGTGTCAAAACCTGCCGCCGGGTCTTTTCGGCCGGAATTCCCGTCCTTCAAGGCAGAAGGCAACAATTCGCTTCAGGCGGTATTTTTTTGCGCCATGAACAGATAATCGGCCAACTATTACGGAACAGAAAGGATGCTTGGCGTGGAATCTAAAACGGTTCAAAACAGGTCACTGATGTACATAGACGGCAACTGGGTTCCGGCGGACAACGGCGAAACTTTTCCGGTATTGAATCCGGCGACGGGAGAACTTGTCGGCTTCATGGCCGACGGGGGACGGGACGAAGCCGAGCGTGCCGTGGACGCGGCGCATAAGGCGTTTCCCGCATGGTCGTCTTTGACTGCGGAGGAGCGTTCCGCCTATTTGATGAAATGGTACCATCTTGTTATGCGGCATGCGGACGAACTGGCAAAAACCATGACCCTGGAACAGGGCAAGCCTCTGACGGAGGCAAAAGGGGAAATCGTATACGCCGCGAAGTTTATCGAATGGTATGCCGAGGAAGCCAAAAGAGTGTACGGAAATACGGTTCCGGCGTCCGCGACCAACAAGCGGATCGTCGTGTTGAAGCAACCGGTGGGAGTCGTGGCTGCGATCACGCCCTGGAATTTCCCCGCGGCCATGGTTACCAGGAAACTTGCTCCGGCGCTGGCGGCCGGTTGCACCTGCATTTTAAAGCCTGCGGAGCAGACCCCGCTGACCGCCGTGAAACTGTTCGAACTGATGGAGCAGGCGGGATTCCCCAAAGGAGTCGCCAATCTTGTCGCCGGGGATCCGGTAAAAATCGGCCAGGCGTTCATGCAAGATTCGCGGGTCCGCAAAATCACGTTCACGGGGTCGACGGAAGTCGGCAAACTTTTGATGAAGCAAGCGGCGGATACGGTCAAAAAGGTTTCGCTCGAACTGGGCGGCCACGCTCCCGTACTGGTATTTGACGATGCCGATTTGGACCGCGCCGTTCAGGGCGTGATTGCCTCGAAATTCCGGAACGCGGGACAAACTTGCATCTGTGCTAACCGGATCTTTGTACAGGAAGGAATTGCCGAACAATTTATCGCCCGCTTCGCCGAGCAGGTGAAGTCGCTGAAAGTCGGCAACGGGTTGGACGACGGGGTGCACATCGGCCCGCTGATTGACCGCGCCGGTTATGAGAAAGTATGCGGGCATGTCGCGGATGCTCTGAAGCATGGGGCCAGGCTCGTATGCGGCGGGGAAGGGTTCCACCGTTCGGCGTCAGAGGATGCGGGATATTTCTACCAGCCTACGGTATTGGCCGGTGTAACCCCGGATATGCTGATCATGCGCGAAGAAACGTTTGGTCCGGTGGCGCCGGTCATTACGTTCCGCACAGAAGAAGAAGGGATACGCCTGGCGAACGACAGTTCTTACGGCTTGGCCGCCTATGTGTTCACCGAGTCGTTGGGCCGCGCGATCCGGGCCGCGGAACGGTTGGAGTACGGGATTGTCGGCATTAACGATGGCGTCCCCTCAACAGCGCAGGCTCCTTTCGGAGGATACAAAGAAAGCGGCATCGGCCGGGAAGGCGGAAAAGAAGGCATCGAGTATTTCCTGGAAACGAAGTACGTGTCCATATCCATATGAACGGATTTTGATCCGGGAGCAAAGTGATTGCCTGCGAAACCGAATCAAAATGAGTTGCCTGTGCACTCGGACCAAAGTGATTGCCTGCGAAACCGAATCAAAATAAGCGCCTGTGAATCCGAATCAAAGTGAGTGCCTGCGAACCGGACCAAAATGAGTGCCTGTGAACCCGAACCGTTGAGCGCAATCGTTGCGATTTGCGCTTTTTCGGTTAATGCCGAAATTGAAGATGAACATGCGAGAGTGCCGATCTATTGTACAATATGAAAAGGGAGAGAAATGCCTCTTCTTGGCGAGTTTTTAGTTTTTATACGAATTATCCGAAAACGGCCCTTTTAAATGGCGAACCATTCTTGTAACCAAATAAGGTACAAACGTGTTCGCTATTTGTTCAAAAACTCAGGTTTGTTTGCAAATAGCGGACAATTTTGTATCTTAATTATGCCATAAAAGCGAATTCCATCCTCATTTTGAAAAAATAAGTAACAATTTTGTCCGCTAAAGTATCAGGTGGCCTGTTTTTCGTAATTTTAAGAAACAAATTTGTCCGTTAACATGAAGAAGCCCGGGAAAGAAGTCCGGGAAAGAAGTCCGGAAAAGAAGCCCGGGAAGCCAAGGAATGCAATGGTCCGAACGCCTTCAACAACAATCAACCGGGAGTCCTTCGCATGATTATTCAAGCGTTATTCAAACCGTTCAAGCGTTATTCAAGCCGTTGTCCTGGAGAACGCGGTGGATTGGCTTTCATCCGGATAGTGTTCTGCAAGACGCGATACCTTTGGCCCGTTTTCTTGCGATGAGGGGGAAGGTTTGTGCTGAATCCAAAAGTAATACAAAATATTAAGGAAATATTCGATCCGGGACGTGTGCTGACGGAGGAAAGAGATTTGGCCAGTTATTCGTTTGACGCTTCTTTCGGCACGCATATGCCGGATATCGTTGTGCAACCGCGCACCGCACAACAGGTTGCCGAACTGATCAAACTGGCCAACCGGGAACGCATACCGGTATATCCGCGCGGGCAAGCGACCAGCCTGAGCGGCGGGCCGTTGCCTGTAAAGGGAGGCATCGTGCTGGATATGTCGCGGATGAACGGAAAGCTTGAAATCGTGCCCGAGGATTGCATCGCCGTCGTCTCTCCCGGAGTGCTGACGTCGCAAATACATCAGGCGGCGGAAAAGCACGGTCTGATGTACCCGCCTGATCCGAGCAGTTCGCATGTGTCCACGATTGGCGGCAACCTGGCGGAAAATTCCGGCGGCCCGCGCGGTCTCAAATACGGAGTCACCAAAGATTACGTGATCGGTCTGGAAGTGGTCACCCCGCAGGGGGAAATCATTCGGACCGGCGGACGCACCGTAAAAAATGTTACCGGCTACGATCTAACCAAGCTGATTGTCGGATCGGAGGGGACGTTGGCCGTCATTACGGAAGCGATATTGCGCCTCATTCCGAAGCCCCCGGCTTCCGAAACGCTGATGGCGGTTTTTGACGATTTGGTCGATTCGGGAAGGGCGGTGTCAACGATCCTGACGTCCGGTATATTGCCGTCCAAGATGGAGTTGATGGATCAGGCTTCGATTCTTGCGGTGGAAAACTACCGTCCGTCCAACCTGCCTGTCGATGCGGAAGCCATCTTGTTAATCGAGGTTGACGGGCATCCCAGGGCGGTGGCGGAGGAGATCCGCGAAGCGGGAGCCATTTGCCGCAAAGTCGGGGCCCGGGACGTCCGCATCGCACAATCGGCGGCGGAAAAAGAAGAATTGTGGAGAGCGCGCAAGCTGGTGTCACCGGCGATTGCCAAAATCAAGCCGACGAAAATTTCCGAGGATGCCACGGTGCCCAGGAGCCAAATTCCGGCGATGTTTGAACGTCTGAAACAGATACGGGACAAGTACAAAATCCATCTGGTCGTGTTCGGACACGCCGGGGACGGCAACTTGCATCCGAATATTGTGGCCGACAAAAGGGATAAGGACGAGATGAAACGGGTGGAACTTGCCGTGGCGGAAATTTTTCAGGCCGCGGTAGAATTGGGAGGCACGCTGTCCGGTGAGCACGGAATCGGCACGATGAAAGCGCCGTTTATGGAGATGGAGCTTGGCGCGGTCGGACTGGAGATGATGAAGCGGATCAAATCGGCCTGGGATCCGAATCATATTCTGAATCCCGGGAAAATTTTCCCTGAACCGGGCCAGAAATTGGAGTTGACGTGAATGTCCCATCAAGACAAGATGAAACAGGACGACCGTTACGGACGGCAAGCCGGCAAGGCAACGGCGGATACGGGCAACCCCCTGCGGCATTCGAATCGGCAACAGACGGAGGAACAACAACGGTTCGCTTTGCAAAAGTCGCTGAAATACGAAAAAACCCTCCCATGCGTGCAATGCGGTTACTGTCTGCCCGTTTGTCCCACGTATCTGACCATGGAAAAAGAAACCCACTCCCCCCGCGGAAGAATCCATCTCATCAGGTTGGCCGCCGAAGGCAAACTTACCGATCTGAAACAGCTTCAGGAGCCGATCGATTTGTGTCTCGGCTGCCGGGCGTGTGAGACGGCATGCCCGACGGGAGTGGAATACGGGTCCATACTGGATGGCGCCCGGCAAACGCTGCAACAGTACCGGTCCCGTTCGGGAACGGTTGCCGCCTTGCGAAAGGCCGCATACCGCAAGGTACTCCCGAACCCCGGACTCATCGGCGGGCTCCGCCGTGCCTTATGGTTTTACCAACGCACCGGATTGCAAACATTGGCGCGGAAATCGGGGCTGCTGAAGACATTGCCGTATCATCTTGGCGACTTTGAGGCTGCGCTGCCACCCGTCGCTTCTTCAGGGCCGCGCGGCGTCACCGTACGCCGGCGGAAACGGGATCACGCCATCTCTTATCGGGTCGCTTTTTTCCGCGGATGTGTGATGGACGGAATCTTCCGGCAGATCAACAATTGGTCTGTTGAATTGCTCCGCCTTGCCGGCTGTGAAGTGGCCGTGGTGGACGACCAGACGTGCTGCGGGGCGCTGCAAATGCACGGCGGCGAGCATGGACTGGCCTGTTCGCTGGCCAAACGGAACATTGCCGCTTTTGAGCGCGAAGAATTCGATTTTGTCGTCAATAGCGCGGGGGGCTGCGGCGCTATGATGAAAGAATATCCCCTGTTATTTGAAAACGATGCAGAGTGGCGTGACCGGGCGCGAAAGCTGGCCGAAAAAACGAAAGATATCAGCGAAGTGCTGGCGATGTGCCAACCGTTGCCATGGCGGAGGGAAGTGCGGCAAACCGTCACCTATCAGCCTTCTTGCCATATGACTAACGTCATGAAAGTGGAACGCGCGCCGTTGGAACTTTTGCGGCAAATTCCCGGAATCGAGTTGCGCGAGATGGAACAAGCCGGGCTTTGCTGCGGATCGGCGGGGATTTATAATCTGGTTCATTATGACGAATCCATGGCCATTCTCGATTACAAAATGGAACGCGTCAAAAAAACCGGGGCTTCGCTCGTGGTAGCAACGAATCCCGGCTGCCTGTTGCAAATGCGGTTGGGGATCCAAAGGGAAGGGTTATCGTACCGGTTACAGGCCGTGCATCTTGTTGAATTGCTGGCTGAAGCGTTGATCGGTCCGGATTCCTAATTTGTTTCGCCATCGTCATGCCGATGCCCCGCATGGCGTTTCATTCCGCAAGTTACGGCTGTTTCCGGTGATCGATCGCTTCCGCCATCGTTTTGTCAGTGAGATGCGCATATATTTCCGTCGTTTCCGGCGACGCGTGTCCGAGCTGCTCCTGCGTTTTATACAAATCGTTCTGCAAGTAATAATCCGTAGCGAACGAGTGGCGCAGCTTATGGACGGACAAATACGGTTTTCCGAACCTTTTCGCATATTTCACGACCATTTCCTGAATCGCCCTTTTGGTCATGCGCTCGCCTTCTTTTTTGCCGTTGGCAACCGCAAGAAACAGCGCTTTTTCCTTTTTGGCGGGCATATATTGTTTCTGCCGGATTTGCAGATATTCGGCCAGATCCTTCACAGCATCCTGGCGGAAATAGACGGGAGTTTTAAAGGTGTCGTCGTTTTTCCCTTTGCGGTACACATAAGCCACTTTGTTTTTCAGATCGATATCGTCCGTATTCAAATTCACCACTTCCGAAACCCGCAGTCCGGAATTTAAAATCAGGCTGATGATGCATGCGTCCCTTATTCTGTTTTTCTGATAAGCGTACAGGGCTTGCTTGTTGTTGGCGATATCGAGCCCGTAACCTTCCTTGACATAGCGGATGAATTCCTGAATTTCCCGTTCCTGCAGAAGCTTGCCTTCCAGCTTTGCGGCCGAATCTTTCGGTTTGTGAACCCGCTTGATCTCCACTTTCGCCATCACATTTCTTTTCAACAACGGATAAAAGTCTTCATCCTCGGCTATTTGGCTCAAATAATGGAACAGTGACCGCAACGAGGACAACTTGCGGGAGACGGTCGTTCTCGTATTCGTTTGTTCTTTGCGGGTGAGCAGAAACAGCCGGAAATTGTCAATATTGTCCATGCGCAGCATTTCCAGATCCTGAATTGGGATTTCTTTGATGGATTTGGCCTGGGAGAGGCCTTCCGCCAGCATCCAGGAAAAAAACGTTTCGTAATCCCTGACGTATTCCAGCAGCGATGACGGGGAGAGATCCGGCAGTTTGTAATTGATGAATTTCTCCACATACCACGGCATGAGCGGAATTTTTTTCTCGAGCTCTTGTCTGTCTTTCAATTTGATGACATTCATTCCATTCACCTCGCCCCTCTGCCAATATTGTACCAAGCGCGTGTCCGGTTCGCAAAGACGACGACAGCGATCGGTTCAGCGATAACATAACAACAGAATATAAGTCTTTATTGGAAAAAAATGATTGCCACTTCAACTGCCTCCCGATATAATTATCCAAAATGGATTATGGGAGAATATGGAGATGGCGATAGTTACGAACAAAAGAGGACATATTTTACTTGATTTTATTGAAGTTCCCGAGGAAAAAATTTCGGATGTAGCTGCAGATGTGCCTTTAACCCATTCTCTACTCGTGATACGATATGAAAACAAATTTTTGCTGATGTATAACAAATGGAGAAAGAACTGGGAATTGCCCGGCGGAATGATTGATGAAGGTGAAACGGCAAGAGAATGTGCGGTTCGGGAACTGCGGGAAGAAACGAATCAATCGGTTCGACAACTTACATTTAAAGGGCTTATGAAGTTTCAACTGAAACCGGATGACAGGATTGAATACGGTGCGTTGTTTAGTGGCCGGATTCAAACAATATTGCCATTTAAAGATAATGAAGAAGCCGAACAAATTATTTTTTGGGATACGGTCGAGGATATTGGTTATATTGACGAGATTGACAAAAAGCTATTGGAGCTAAATGGATAGAATCGCGGAAAAGCTTTTTTTCGAATCACAATGGCATTGTTGTTGGGCAACCCCTGAACCCCCGGCGTTCTCAACAACAAACAAATCGTTCATTAACATCCTCTCCCGGTAAAATATTTCATTCCTATGAAGAAAATACACGAAAATGAAATATTATGCAATGGGAACACCGGCACAGACGGATTGGAGAAATGGAGAGAGCATGAATCGTCCAATAAAAATGCTGGTCCTTAAATGTGGGTCCGTTTCGGAAGGGAATGTTTTTATGGGATATATTATGGGCTTAAGAAAGATGGTCGGTTCAAGACCGCTCATTATGACGGGGGCTTGCGTTTTATTATTCGAAGAAAACCGTTTATTACTCCAACGCAGAACAGATAACGGTTTATGGGGGCTGCCCGGAGGTTCCATGGAACCCGGCGAAACTTTAGAAGAGGTGGCAAAAAGGGAACTTTTTGAGGAAACCGGAATGATCGCGAAGAGTGTTGAGTTATTTGAGGTGTTCTCCGGACCTTCCATGTATTACAAATACCCACATGGCGATGAAGTATATAATGTTGTTGCGGCTTATTTATGTTCGGAATTTGAAGGGATACCACAAACGGATGGCGTAGAGGTGCAGGATATACAGTTCTTTACCCTTGAAAATATCCAGCTGGAACAATTAAGTCCGCCGGACAGAGTGATCATTCAAAACTACATCGCCCGTCAAACGAATCGGCCACTTGAAGGAAAAATACAACACGGCTTGAAACCATCAAACATGGCTTGAGTTGAGGTTAAAGGTAACAATTGATTAAAAACTACAATGTAATAATTTGGAGGCGAGACAGCTGATTATGTTAAAATTGCCGAAAGAACAGAAAGAATATTTGATAAAACGGCTTCAAGATTATTTTTATGAAGAAAGATCGGAAGAAATAGGCGAGTTATCGGCGGAATTATTATTGGATTATATGATAAAAGAAATTGGCCCATTCATTTATAACCAAGCCATTAAAGATGCGATAAAAACGGTTGGCGAAAAAATGGTTTCCCTCGAAGATGATCTTCATTCTCTGGAAAAGCTTATTCCATTGGATCGCCGCAAAGGATAACATGGCAATGAAAATGAGAAAACCGAGAATGGAAGGGACTGACCGATAATGTCCATCCGCGCCAACAGGCCATATGTGCTGGGTCTGTCGTGAATTTTGTGCAATGTAAACCATTCCTTCCGTATTTTTTATGGTTGCTTTTCTAATATTCATGGCGGCACCTCCAACCGTTGTTGGTCGTTCCGGAAGCCCATTCGGATAATGAGCAAGGGAGGTCCCCCAATGAACCGGCATCCTTACATTCCAAAGGAACCAAACGTCCCCCCATTCACTGACGCCCAAATTCGCGAACTGACCGACATCGTTTTTTTAAAAGAAATTGAAGCGGTACCTTGTGATGCTATTTTTATTTTTGGAGGCACGCATCCCGGACATTGGGAAGTTCCAATCGAAGCATACAGAAAAAGGATCTGCAAGCAGTTTATTGTTACAGGCGGCATAAGTCCTGCCGGAGTAAAACATGTGAAATGGGAATGCGGACAAACCCTTTTTTAAAGGTAGACCAACGAATGCGAACGCTGAAAATGGAATCGTTAGTTCCTGCTCATGGTGACGCTCATGCACGCAATCTTTTACCAAGCCCTGATGGATGGCTTTGGATGGATTTTGAGGATGTCTCCTTAATGCCTCCTTATTGGGATTTGGCTTCGTTCGTTGGAAATCCGGCGTTATTTGGTGGAATTTGCGATCCAACCTTGCAATATATGTTGAGTCATCCTGAAATTGTTTCCGACCGCAGGGCCTTTGGGTTTGCGTTATCTGCACGTATACTCCTGTCTACATTAGGTAATTTAGCTTTGGCACTTGATGGGCATGGGGACTTGTCTTTCTCCAATCGCCAACTTGAGCTTTGTGGTGATTTTTTATTACAGATTGAACAAATCATTTGAGAAGTTCTTATTCAACTAAGTTGCCTGTACTTTTCACACTTCCCCTCAGTCTACAACTTTATTTTCATCGTCTAACACTTAATTTTTAATACATAATAGGAGGCCATCAATTGGAACTTTGGGATATATTGGATGAAAATGGGAATAAAACGGGGAGAACCGTTGAACGGGGAAAACCAATGAGACAAGATGAATATCATCTTGTTGTACATGTATGGATCCAAAATAGCCATGGGGAATTTTTAATAACAAAACGTACACCCAATAAAACCTTTCCAAATATGTGGGAAACTACGGGCGGATCTGCAGTTGCCGGAGAAAGTAGTTTCGAAGCAGCGCTTAGAGAAGTGAAGGAAGAAATCGGGATCGACTTGTCTCCAACGAATGGAACTTTTTTGTTTCGAATCAAAAGGCAACATCACGATTTTCCGGATTTTGTGGATGTATGGCTATTTAAGGAAAATGTGGACCTTTCCAATGTCATTTACCAACCGGAAGAAGTGTGTGGAGCCATGTGGGCGACTCCAAGTCAAATTTTGTCCATGATTAAAGAGGGCAAGTTTGTGAATACATTTCGTTACCTTGAAGATTTATTTAAGATAAGCGCTATCTGAGGTTTTAAAGAATTTGGTCAGCAAAATTAAGCCGAAAATATAGTTTTTCATTTTTGACCAGGTCAAGTCTTGTGAAATGGGCGGGAAACTGTTACGCTTTTTTTTAGAATATCGTATTCGGTGACGTTCCATCATCCGTTATTGGGGGAGTAAACATTGAATTTCTTTGCGCGTCGCAGAATGAAATCAATGTTGGCGGATTGCGATTTCCAGCTGGCTGCGGAAATGATCAGGCAAAAATTCGAAGCGAAAGACATGGATGTCGGCGCCTCTTACCTTGAAGAATATTTGGCCAATCCATGCTTTAAAACGGCGATTCGTCTCATTGACAGCGATCCGCTTTTTACTTATTATTTTACCGAATCAAAACCGGACGGACTGTATGCCCGGTTGCACCGCAAAAACGGGAAGACGCAGCCGCAGGAAAATTCCCGGACAAAGGAGTTGTCGCCCCGGGAGCCGGCGAGTGGGGAGGTTTCTGTCGATGAGGCGACGGCGCTCCCGCAGGAACGTTCAACGTTCCGTCCCACAGCGGCAGCCATGACCGATGACAAGGAATCACCGGTAACATACCGTATACCGGATCAGGGCAACCTTGCCCGCAAAATGACAGCGGCTTCCCTGGCGGAAGAAGACCACGGAAATGGCCAAACGCGTCCCGTTACCTTTTCCAATGTCCTGGCCACCCTCCGCCATGATATCGAAGAGTTGCAGAAACAAGTCAGGTATTACGAGGAAAAATTGTCTCAGTCCGGGGACGGTCATCCGGATTATGAAAAATATAAACGGCAATTGGAAATGTATCGGGCCGGGGTGGCAGAGTTCCGGGAAGCGGTGAATATTTTGCGGAAGCACGGGCGAAGCCGTTAATCCATTCGTGCGATATGGCACAATAATGAGGCTGTCGATGAATACCCATCCTTAGGTAGGGATGTAGTTACTGCGGAATCGGACATGGGAAGATGACCTTTATGCGAGAATTGGGGGACGATTCGTTGAGGGTTTGATTTTCATTGCTTCTTTACGGACACAGGATCCCTTATTTGCTTCAAATGGCCGGTTTTTATTTTTTAACGGACACAGACGCGCTTAATTGGTTAGAAAACGCACCTTTTTCGTTTCGTTTTGCCAAATAAGGTCTGTCGGGTCCGTGCGCGCCTAGCCAAGCTAGGCATAGCTAGTGGATGAAAGTTCAGCCGGGGGAAGGGCCAAGCCGCCCCGTAGCTAGCAGGCAGACGTCGGCGAAATCCGGCGGCTGAAGCCCTGTGAAAAGTTCGCCTAAACAAGCGAATGAAGCAAATCCGCAGGCCGTAACATGAAGTGAATCCTGCCGCATCGTCAAGAGTACCCTCTGCGAAGCAGAGGCCAAGAGAGAGCCGAGCCCCGACGGACCGGGCGAAGGCCATGGAACGCATGAAGAACTTGGAACAACGCGGAAGAACTCTCCGGTGTAAGGGGAACGGCATGTGGAGAAAGCTATGTCTGGAACTAGGGAGACTCTCCCCCGCACGATACAAGGAATCGTAAAGAGCGACCTTATAAGCCCGACAAGGTGAAGGGGGAAGCTGCGGGAAGGGGGAGTCGGAGGGAAGCCGTATGAGGGCAAACCTCACGTACGGTTTGATGAGGAGGGGCTGGTCGCCCAGCCTTTCACTCTACTACACATTCCTCCCAGAATCCCGAACGGTTCGTCATCCTTTGTTGCTCACAGTGTATCGGCAGCCTCAGTAAAAAAGATCAGGAGGAGATTATAATATATGAGATATCGCAATCTTGGTAATACCGATTTGAAAGTGAGCGAAATCAGTTTCGGCACTTGGGCGATTGGGGGATCCTGGGGAAAAACGGACGACAGCGAATCGTTGAGGGCGCTTGCCAGGGCGATTGACGCCGGAGTCAATTTTTTCGATACCGCCGACGTTTACGGGAACGGGCACAGCGAAGAATTGCTTGCGCAAGCCACTCGCGGGCAGGAAGACCGAATCCACATCGCCACCAAATTTTGCCGGCAAGGGGATATTCACGATCCGGCGACGTATTCCGAGGAACGGGTACGCGCTTATTGCGAGGCCAGCTTGCGCCGCTTGAAACGCGACCGGATTGATTTGTATCAAATTCATTGTCCGCCGATCGGGATCCTGCGTGACGGACAAGTTTTCGAAGTGCTGGATAAATTGCAGGCGGAGGGCAAAATCCGCTATTACGGCGTCAGTGTGGAAACGGTGGAAGAAGGGCTCATCTGTTTGCAAAACCCGAACGTCAAAGCGCTGCAAGTTATCTTTAACCTATTCCGGCAGAAGCCTCTGGAACGGTTGTTCCCCGAAGCGTATTCCAAAGGGGTAGGCATTCTGGTCCGTCTGCCCCTGGCAAGCGGCCTGTTGACCGGAAAATTTACATTGGATACGAAGTTCGAACCGGATGACCACCGACACTTTAACCGTAACGGCGAGAAGTTTAACGTGGGAGAAACGTTTGCCGGCCTCACCTTCGAGAAGGGTGTGGAATTGAGCAACCGGCTGTCCTGGATCGCCGAAGGCAGAGGGACGATGGCCAGGGCGGCCATCCGCTGGATCCTCGACCAAAAGGAAATCAGCTGCGTTATTCCCGGTTTCAAGTCTGTCGCTCAGGTCGAAGACAATTTGGAGGCCATGAACGTCCCATCCTTTACCGAGGAAGAGAAGGAACGCCTGGCCGAATTTTACCGGGAAAACGTTCACGACCACATTCGAGGTCCCTATTAATCCGGATTAATCTCGGATAAAGCAGGGAGTATAAATGAAAAGTCAGCCCCTGTCTTTCGACGGGGGCTCGTTTTATCGGGTTCGGTTTTGTTCATCCCTCTTTGAATGATTCGCTTCTCATTCCGTCTCGCGGTTCCAGAGCCGTCTCATCTCTTCGCTCGTTTCCAGCAATTCCTCTAATGTACCTTCCGCTTCAATGCGGCCGTCTTTCAGCACGATGATATGGTCGGCTCTGGACAATGCCGCCTTCCGGTGGGAAATGACAAGACACGTTGCCGTTTTGCGGGCAAAAAGCCGTTCCCACAGCGCTTTTTCGGTTTCAACGTCCAGGGCGCTCGAAAGATCGTCAATGACGTAAAGTTCCGCGTCGCGCACAAACATGCGCGCGACCGCGGTCCGTTGCGCCTGGCCTCCGGACAGTTTCACCCCGCGCGGACCGATGAGCGTATCCACCCCGCTTGGCAGCCTCTCCACATCCCTTTCCAAAACGGCGGAATAGATCGCTTCGTCAAGCCGCACCTTGTTTTCATCCAGTCCAAGCAAAATGTTCCGCTTCAGGGTATCGCTGAACAGTCGCGGCACTTGCGGTGTGTATGCGCTGCGCGGCGGAACGAAGAACGCATCCGGCTGCGTTACGCGTTTTCCGTTCCATCGGATTTCTCCCCGGTCAGCCGGCAACAAGCCGAGGAGCGTGCGCACCAGCGTCGTTTTTCCGGATCCGATGCGGCCGGTGATTACCGTGAAAGAATGCCTGGGAATGCGCAAATCAATTCCCTCAATACCGCGGTCCGAGTTCGGATAACGGTATGACAGGCCAACCGCTTCTAGGAGCACAAGCCGGTCCTGTTCTTCCTTGACCGGTTCCGGCACATCCGGCGGTTCGCTCCGCAAAAACAAGGGATGGGGTTCCGTCAGCTTGTCGGCGGGGGCGTTTTGCAATAATGCGAGAAGCCGAGCCTTCGATATCCCGCTTTGCTTGTAATGCGTCAGAAATTGCCCGAAATTTTGGATCTGATGGGTGACGAAGGTCAGGTAATACACGAACAGGGCGAAGTCCCCGACCGTGAAGCTGCCGTCCCGCATGGATTGCGCGGCCAGAAGCAGAATGAGTCCGATACCGATATTGCTGGAGTTGGAAAAGACCGAATCCAACAGTTGCGTCAAAACTTTATCCTTTACCACGGTTTTCCGCCGGTTTTCGTTCAATTGTCTGAACCGATCGATGATCCGGTTTTCGGCCCCCGCGATTTGGATAGCCTGCACCGTCGTGAACATTTCGCTGATCGCCTCCGTGACCCGTCCCGTCGCTTCCCTGCTTGCGGCCCGGTATTTTTGCAGCCGGGCGGTGGCGAACTGGGCGGCGGATACGACGGCCGCCAGCGGCAAAAATACCCACAACGCGAGATTCGCGTTGATGTCAACGAGAATGTATAAGGAAACGGCGGAAAACATAATCAGGGCGAACAGATCGACGCTCCAGCTTAGCGCTTCTTCCACAGCGTCGCCGTCATCGCGGAACGTGCTGATCGCTTCCCCCACAGAACAGGGGATCGCCCTGGCCCCGGGTTCCTGCATGATATGGTTGAGCAAGTTCCGCCGCAATAACATGACGGCCCGGAAACGGTATTGCACTTCCGTGATAAACCCGAAAACAATGAGGACCCCCCGGGCCACGGCGGTCGCCAGAAATAGGGCGATGATCGCAGTGATGCCCAATTGGTAAACCGAATTTCCCGTCAACGTGTCGAAAAAAAGTTTGGTCAAAAGTCCCGGCAAGACCGGCGTGAGCGATATCAGCATCCAGGCGACGACATTGCTCAAATATAGCAACGGACGGTATCGGATCAGCCTCCACAATAAAGTGAATGTGCTCATACAAACACTTCCTCCATTCCCGTTCTCAGCATCCGGCTGAATATGGAATCACGATCCGCAATGAGCTGTGCCCGCCCGCCGTATTCAACGATTTGCCCGTTATCGAGGATCATGATTTCGTCCGCCCGCATAATCGTGGCAAGCCGGTGAGCGATGATGATACAGGTGCGGTTTTGCACAAGCCGGTCCATGGCTCGTTCGATCCTTTTCTCCGTTGCGGGATCCAGCCGGGAAGAAGCCTCATCCAGGATGACGACGCCCGGATCGGCCAAAAATACGCGCGCAAAAGCGAGCAATTGCGCTTCTCCTGCCGACAGACTCGTTCCTCCGGATTCCAACACCGTGTCCAATCCGTCGGGCAAAGATTCCAGCCAGGCTTTGAGCCCGATTTCATGGAGTACGTCCAGGATGAGGGAATCGGGAATCCGTTCGTCATAGAAAGTGAGATTGTCCCGCACGGTGCCGTGGAACAATTCGATCTGTTGCGTAACGAGACCGACATGCCGCCTTAATTCGCGAAGGGTCATGTCGCGGATATTCACGTTGTCCAAATAGATGTTTCCGCTGTCCGGATCATAGAAGCGGAGCAGAAGTCTGGAAACCGTCGTTTTGCCGCTGCCCGTTCTTCCAAGCAAACCCAACGTTTTTCCTTTTTGCAACCGAAAGTGAATATTTCGCAGCGTAGGCGTGTCCTGTACATAGCTGAAATGTACGTGCTCAAAGCGGACCGACAGAGGTCCTGCCGGGACGGGGATGCCTGGTCCGTCAGCTATTTTCGGGCGAAGCGCGAGAAGTTCCCGGATACGGACAATGCTGGCATCGGCCCGCTGCAGGTCCTGTATTTGCGTCCGGATCTGTTCGATCGGGCGGACGAGAAGTTCCGTGTAATAAAAAATCATGTACACGGTCCCGATCGTGATCGTTCCCTTATTCCACATGTATGCGCTCAAGGCGAACGCCAGCGCGTTGCCCAAAGCGAAAATGATGATCGTGGCGATCCACATGGAAGCGAAGCCGAGAAAAGCTTTGGTGCGGATCGGCAGCCATTTTTTCGTGATTGCGTAAAACTTTTGCAATACGAACGGAGTTGCCCCGTTGGCGCGCACATCTTCCGTTCCTTCCAGGTGTTCGCTTAAGAAACCGTAGAAATCGGCACTGATTTGCCGCATTTTCGTCCAGTAAGGAACGGCAAATTTGCGGATATATTGGACGGCCCATACGGCGAATAAAACAAACAACAACATGGCCGTTCCGATGACCCAGCCTTCAAGGAACAGCAGTACGACAATTCCCGCCAATAATAACAAATTGCCGGCCAAGGATACGATCAGTTTGGAAAAAAAATTGGTCAAGGCGTTGACGTCGCCGTCCACGCGCTCAATGAACGCCCCGGAAGTATAAGTCTGGTGGAACGACATGTCGAGTTTCAGACAATGGGCGGCAACGTCCTCGCGAAGTTGGTTGGTGGCCGTCCACCCAATATTTTCGCTGACGTACGTGACGATAATCAGCACTCCGTTGTGCAGCAGCGTCGCCCCGATGAACATGCTTGCGGCGAACAGCAACGTGTTCAGCGGGGTGGCAAGCTGCGCGTTGTCGATGAAAAACCGGACGATTTGCGGATTGACCAGCTGCAAAGCAATGGAAAACAGGAGCAGGAAAAATAACAGAACAAGCCTCCGCTTTTGCGGTTTTAAATAACCGGACAGCAAATCGGCATACTGGCGCAGTGGAATACTCCATTTGTTCATTGCTATTCCTCTCTCTAAAAATTCATTGTTCGATCCGTTTTAACAGGCATACATAAAATGATACCGCTTTACTTCGTCCGTGTCACGCGGAAATTCGGATGAAATCCGTCTCCGGCGGGCAACCGGAACGCCGGGGTTCCGAGATTTGTGCGGCCAGGACTGTTTTTTTTTTCGGCTTTGCGTTAGAATAGGTTTGGACAAGATGTTTGTCCGCCAACTACATAGGATAATGTTTACGGTGCATTCACAAAGCGTCTGCTTCCGGACACGACATTTGTGACATGCTTAAAAGGGAAGTTCGGTGAACATTCCGACGCGGTCCCGCCACTGTGATGCGGATGCCGGCCATGGGAATCCCACTGTTACGAAGTAACGGGAAGGGCATGGCTGCGCGATGAAGCTAAGCCAGGAGACCTGCCGTAAAGATGGATCACGCATTCTCTCGGGGGGTGGAGAAGATGTGAGACGGGCTGATCTTTGCCCGGGTGTGCACACCAGACCGCATCTTTTTTCTTCGGGAAAGAAAAAAGATGTTTTTTTGTAGGGCGCATGTTTTGTATGAGCGCATGAAAAAGCGATAAACGCATGAAAAAGCGATAAAAAAGAAATTTCCGGAATTTCATGCGGATCCGAATCATAAAAGAACAGGGGGAACGGCAATGCGAGTCTTTTTCCATCATCAGTTCCGTCGGGTATTATCTTCCTTCCTTATTATAACGTTGCTTTTGTCCTTGTTTCCATCCGTGACTGCCGGGTTGGCCTACGGGAGTTCCTCCGCGGCGCAACCTGCAGGGGACGAAGCGATAAACATGACCGTCGCGGAAGCGACGTATCAACAGGTCCGGCAATCTCTGGAGAAGACGCGGCAGTATTATTTGCAGCATCCTCCATCGTACCGCGGTTCCGAACAACCGGGTTCCTCTTCCGATTTCTGGACGTTTTTGGCGATGTGGGGGGCCGGGTTGCATCTGAAAAATGACGTCGACTGGAAGAACGGATCGCCGTGGGATGAAGGAACGTACTGGCATTCGGGACGGGACCGTCTGGCGACGGGCACGGAATATGCCGGTTCCATCATCGGATCGATTTTGCTGGAACAAGATCCCCGCAGTTTTGGAGCTCGGCACAAGCTCAATCTGGTTGAAGACCTGGCGAAACGGCAACAGGCGGACGGATCTTTTTCAAACAATTATTTGGAACATTTATGGTCGATGCTGGCCTTGGACGTGGCGGGAGCGGATTACAACCGTCAGGGGGCCGTCCGTCATCTGTTGACCCATCAGACGGAAGAAGGTTTCTTCCCGTGGGGGTTGGACGGCACCGGATGGACGTTGATCGTCCTTTCCAATCATCTCGATATTCCCGAAGCGAAACAGGCGATGGATAAAACCGTTCGCGCGCTTCACGGCAATTTGCGGAACAACGGGGAACTGGACGGTCAGACGGAAGGGGAAAACGCCAATAGCATGGCCGCCGCCATTTCCGGTCTTGTCGCGGCCGGAGAAAACTTGCTCGGCGAAAAATGGACGAAAAACAACAACAATATCGTGAAGGTGTTCCTTGACCGCTATCAGTTGCCGGACGGCTCGTTCAAATGGCTGAAAACAGACGCCGGTCCGAACGGGATCGCCACCTACCAGGGAGCGATCGCGCTCGGCGACGTGATGGCGGGAAAGTCCGTTTTCCAACGTTTGAGACAATATGTCGAGGAAGTGCTCGACCGGACCGTTTCGGTCACCTTCCGGGTGGAAGGCGTAAGCCGCACGATTTATCCGCGGCAAACCGTCCGGGTTTTGCCGGATGCCCAAGGGGAGACGGTCAAAGAGATCACCGTTCTTAACGTATTGCAAACGGCCCTCGATTCCGCCGGCATTTCCTATCAGGTGAACGGGGGGTATATCAGTTCGATCGCCGGGGAATCGGGCGGACAGTTCGGCGTATGGGACGGCTGGATGTATCTGGTGAACGGCGAAGCGCCATCTGTCGGCGTAAGCGAATATAAAGTCAAGCAGAACGATGAAATTGTCGTTTATTACGGCAACGTCGGCGACATCTTCGAAGGGTCGGGAGTGGCCGAGAAACCGGATCAGCTCACGTTTGTCCCCCTCATCGGGATTACGCCTTCCCAACCCGTCGAAGGGAATTCCGTCCAGGTGAAAGTCCAGGGGAAGTACAATGTGTACGATGCGGGCTTTAACAAAATCAGAGAAGGCGTCACCGCCAATATCGCGCAAGCCGCCGTGGTGTGGAACGGAAAAACTTATCTTACGAACGCGGAAGGAGTTGCGACCATCCCGGCCGGCGAAGTGAAAAAAGGCACGGCCGTCCTGAAAGTAAGTAAAGATGTGGAACAAAGTTATCCGCGGCTTTTGCGGACGGAACGTACCGTTGAAGTCGCCGGGAGATCGGCGGGCGGCGGAGGCGGGGGAGCGCCCGGTCTGGGGACGGTGACCTTTTCCGTTCATAAGGGAAGTCTGGGCGGTTATATCGTATCTCCCAAAAGTGTGACCCTGCAGTCCGGCGATACCCCGTATTCCCTATTGATCCGCGAGTTGCCCGGCCAAGTGGAAACCACAGGCAGCGGAGACAGCCTGTACGTTCGCGGCATCGCCGGGTTAAAGGAATTTGACCACGGACCTCAAAGCGGCTGGGTCTACTTCGTCAACGGAACGAATCCCAACTTGAGCGCCGGAGTATACAAGTTGCATGCCGGCGACGTCGTGGAATGGAAATACGCCACCAACTCCGGACAAGGAGGCGGCGGTGGCGGATTCGGCGGCGGAGGAACCGGCGCGCAAAACAACACGGGGGAATCCGGCGAATGGAAAGAAGCTCTGGAGAAAGGGTTGGATTACATCGCCGGGAAAAACGGACCGCTTAGCGAATGGGAAGCATTTGCCCTGGCTCGCGCGGGCAGACCCGTTCCGGAGGCGTTCTTGCCGTCCGTCATCTCCCTGATTAAGGAAAACGACGGCCGGTTCAGAAAAACGACGGATTACGCGCGCCTGATTCTCGTGCTGAAGGCGCTCGGACAACATCCCGGAAACATCGCGGGCTTCGATTTGATCGAACGAATGATGCAAAACAGCGATATGACCTCGCAAGGCGTAAACGGTCCGGCATTCGCTCTGATCGCCTTAAACAGCGCAGGGTACGCCGTTCCCGAAGGGGCAAAATGGACGCGGGATCAATTAATCGAGTGGATCCTTCAGCAGCAAAATGAGGACGGCGGATTCGCGCTGGACAAATCGGGCGGAATGGCCAGCGATGTGGATGTGACGGCGTTGGTGCTGCAAGGTCTGGCCAAAGACCGGCATTGGGAAGACGTTCGCGAAGCGACGGAACGAGCGCTGGACTGGCTGTCAGAACGGCAACTGGACAATGGCGGTTTTCGCAATGCGGATAACGAGGAGTCCAGCGAAAGCACTTCGCAAGTCCTTATCGCGCTGACGAGTCTGGGCATAGATCCCCTGGATGCGCGTTTTGTCAAGAACAACGGCAATTTGCTGGAAAACTTGTTGTCCTATGCGGAAGAAGACGGCCGCTTCGCGCATGTCCGCGGGGAAGGCGGCAACGACGTGGCGACAGAGCAAGCCGTATTAGCCCTGATTGCCTATCAGCGTTTCATCAATCGGCAGCCGGCGGTTTATATTTTGGCCGGCGATGATCCGGCGTCTGTTCTTACCGGCTACCTGGACGAAGGAGCGATCAGTCCCTGGGCGAAAGAGGCGGTCGCCAAGGCGAGAACATACGGCCTGATGCAAGGGGTCAGCAAAGATGAGCCCCGTTTTGAGCCGCAGCGTTATTTGACGCGCGCCGAACTGGCGGCCCTGCTGGCGAACTGGCGCGGGATCAAGGAACTTCCCCCGGAAACCGTCAAATTCCGGGATGTGGAGCCCAGGCACTGGTATTACCAGCCTGTGAGCGCAGTGTTGGCGCAAGGATGGATGGTCGGAACGGGCGAACGCACTTTCTCGCCGGATGTGTTCATCACCCGCGAACAGCTGGCGGTTGTCATCGCCCGGCTGCTGTCGGAGGAACACCTTCCGTCTGCCGAGCCGGATGCCGAAATTCCGGATTTGCAGAATGCATCTCCCTGGGCGGTGGAACCGATCGGTTACGTATACAGCCGCCAATTGATGGTGGGGGACAAGGACGGGTTTCACCCGAAACAGCCGCTCACCCGGGAAATGGCCGCGGTCGTGATGGTAAGAATCTACGAAAAGCTTAACGGTCAAAAGTAAAACGAAAGACGGGCTCCGAACCGCGTGCGGACGGCGGCCCGTCTTCTCAAAATGCGGGAGGGAAACAAAAGTTGAGCAAATTCAGGGCGGGCGTGATTGGGATTTTTCTGGCCGGGATGCTGCTTGCCGTTCTTTCGGGATGCGGGCCGGACAGCTCCGCCCATCCGGAAAACAGTGAGCCGGAAGCTGCCGCGGTTTTGGACGGCGCAACCGGAAAGGACGGCAACGAAGCGGAAGGCAACGGAACCGCGGAAAACGGAGAAACCGGCAACGAAACGAAGGCCGGCGGAAGTGCGGAAACCGGAAAACCTGCCGACCTGACGGATGACGCCGCGGGGGGCGGCAAAGAGGAGACGGTCAGGAACGCGGGAACTCCGGGATCGTCCGGCAAAACGGCGGAAATTGCGGGCCCACTTCCGAAAGAAATGACTCAAGACAAGCATACGGGGGCTGCCGCACCGACAGACCGTCCGGCGCCGGCATCCGGACCGGGACAGACGGCGCCGCAAACGCAGTCGCAGAAGCCGCAACAGGAACCGCCGCAAGAGCACAAAGATTCCGCCGAAGCGGAGCAAGTCGTCACCATCGCCATAACCGGACCGGAAGATGTCGGGGAAATACTGGCTCCGGAAACGGTGCCTGTCGAAGAGGGCGATACCGTATTGGATGTGCTGAGGAAAGTCACCAGGCAAAAAAAAATTCATATGGAATACAGCGGAAGGTCATCCTCGGCCTATGTGGAAGGGATTGCCAACCTGTACGAATTCGACCGCGGCGCGGGAAGCGGATGGCTGTACAGCGTCAACGGGAAGTTTCAGGACCGGAGCGCGGGAGCGGTCACCGTTTCCCCCGGAGATGAGATCCGCTTTGTGTACACGCTCGATTTCGGAAAAGATGTCGGTGCCGCAGCCGGAATTGATGAGGGGGAAAAACCGTGACCGGCGGGTGGAAAAAAATCCATCCTTTTCCGCTCTTCGTCTATTACTCCGGGGTGGTCCTGTTCAGCATGCTGTTGCTGCATCCGCTTTATCTCGTTACGGGAGCCCTGTATATGTCGCTCTTCTGGATCCTGACCGGCAGGAAACACAATGCGTTGCGCACGCTCCGTTATTATCTTCTGACGGGTCTGGCCGTGGCGTTGTTTAATCCGCTGTTTTCCCACCGGGGAGCCACGATCCTGTTTTATATGTTCGACCAGCCGGTTACGCTGGAATCGATCGTATACGGATTGTTCATGATGCTGTCGCTCCTTACGGTTTTATTCGCTTTTCAATCCGGCCAACAGGTCCTGACCGGCGACAAAATGTTTTATTTGTTCGCATGGGCCGCCCCGCGCGCGACGTTGGCGGTCCGCATGGCCATGCGTTTTGTGCCGCTCCTTCTCGACAGATGGAAACGCGTTGCGGAAGCGCAGCGAACCCAGGGACTTTCGTTTGGGGAGGGAACATGGAAACAAAAAGCCGCGGACGGCATGAAACTCGTTTCCCTTCTCCTCACCTGGTCCCTGGAAGAAGCGATCGTGACCGCCCGTTCCATGCGGGCCAGAGGGTACGGAACCGGCAAGCGCACTTCGTACCCGTTTTACCGCATGCGCAGGCAAGATTGGACCGTATTGTCCGGCATGATCGTGACCGCTATCGTCATATGCGCCGGGAAATACGCCGGATATGGTACGCTGACGGTTTATCCCCGCCTTGCCCCGTTCTCCGTTTCCGGCCTGGAGTGGTTCGTCTACACGGCGTATTGCGTATTTTTGGCCATTCCGCTCTATGTCCAAGGAAAGGAGCATCTGTTATGGCGCTGCTGGAAATTCAAAACCTCACTTTCTCCTACCCCGATGCGCAATGTGAAACGTTGAAGCGGATTTCCCTTTCGGTTCAGGAAGGGGATTTCATCCTGTTATGCGGTCCTTCCGGTTCCGGAAAAACGACATTGCTGAACCATGTCAAACCGGAAATTCGGCCGGCCGGGGAAATGAGCGGTGAGATTTTGTATCGCGGCAAACGTTTGGACGATCCGACGGACCGGCAAATCGTGACAGAGATCGGAATCGTTTTTCAAGATCCGGAGATGCAACTGGTGACGGAAACGGTGCGGGAAGAACTGGCGTTTACTTTGGAGAATGCCGGCTGTCCGCCGGAAGAGATGCGCAAAAGAATGAGTGAAATCGTCTATTTTTTTGGGATCGGGGAGTGGCTGGACCGTCCGTTGCGGGAACTTTCCGGAGGCCAGAAGCAGCTTGTGAATCTCGCCTCCGTTTTGCTGATGCGGCCCAGGCTGTTGCTGCTGGACGAACCGACTTCGCAATTGGATCCTGTTTCGGCCAGGCAGTTTTTGCAACTGGTTGAGCGAATTAACCGCGAGTTTTCGACGGCGGTGATCATCAGCGAACACCGGCTGGAAGAAATTTTCCCCGCCGCCACCCGGATCGTGCTCATGGCGGACGGGGAAATTGTCGCCCAGAACGATCCGCGGTCGTTTTGCCGGCAAATATGGGAGCAAAAGGAATGGCGCGATTATTTGCCTGTCCTGAGCCGGATTTATTTGCAATTTGCGCAACGGGAGGGCCGAGGGGAAGATGGCGTCGTCCCGTTAACCATCAATGAAGGCAGGCGCTGGCTGGCCGGTTATGCTGACGGAACGCTGTCCGCGCAAGGAACTGAACGCAGCGAGCCGACACGCCGGGATGACCCGCCTCCCGTGATGAAACTCGTGGATGTGTCGTTTCAATATGAAAGGGGAAGCCGGCGGCTGCTCGACCAGACGACTTTCGATATCCCTTCGCGCGGAATATTGGCCGTCACCGGCGGGAACGGCGCGGGCAAATCCACTCTGCTCAAGCTGCTTCTCGGTCTGCTAAGACCCCAATCGGGAAAAGTGCTCTACCGGGGACGCCCGGTTTTAAGTATCGAGGAAAACGAGAGGTTTCGCGCCATAGGTTATCTCGACCAGAATCCGCTCCTGTATTTTGCGCGCGAGACGGTGGAACAATCGCTTGACGAACGGGTAAAGAAGCTCCATCTTTCAAATCCGGACGAACAAGTGCGGGAACTCATGGAAACTTTGCAGTTGCAGCGTTCGCGCCTGTCCCTTCACCCTTTCGATTTGAGCGGCGGGGAGAGGCAAAAAGCGGCGCTGTTGCTCGTCCTGCTGTCGGATCCGGACATTTTGCTGCTGGACGAACCGACGAAAGGGCTGGATCCGCAGTCCAAAAAGTTTTTCGGTTCGTTTCTGAGAAAGTGGGGGGAACGCAAAAGCGCCGTGTTAGTTTCCCACGACATTGAATTTGCGGCGGAATACGCCACAAGCTTCACCGCGATGTTCGACGGGCAGCTGACTCCGGTCCGTCCGGCCCGTTCCTTTTTCGGTGAAAATTATTTTTACACGACTTCGGTTCGGCGCCTCTTTCACGGCATATTGCCGGAATTGACGACGTTTGGGGATGTGGTGAACGCATGGCGGCCAAGATGAAATGGGCGTATGCGGGGATGATTGCCGCCGTCGTGTTTTTGCTGGTGCTCGTCCTGATCTGGGACCGGTATTATTTGCAATTCAGCCTCCTGATTATCGTGCTGGCCATGGCGCCCTTTTTCGTCCGTTTTGAACGCAAACCCGTTGCCGCCGAAGAGATCGTGCTCATCGGGATGATGGCGGCCATCGCCGCCGTAAGCCGGGTTCCGTTTGGCGGGATCCCCAGCGTGCAGCCGACTTCCTTTGTCATCATCATGGCCGGTCTTGTTTTCGGGGCGGAGACCGGATTCATGGTCGGATGCGCCGCGGCGCTCGTATCCAACATGGTCATGGGCCAGGGTCCCTGGACGCCGTGGCAAATGTTCGGATGGGGGATGATGGGGTGCACTGCCGGTCTGTTGAATCAGTGGAAGTGGATGCAAACAAGACCGGGATGGATCGTCTTTGGAGGCCTGTGGGGGTTTCTGTTCGGCTGGCTGATGAATTTATGGGCGATTTTCGGTTTTTATCGGGAAATCAACCTTTCTGTCTTTATCGCTTCCTATCTGTCCAGCTTTAGCCATGACCTTACCCATGCGCTGTCCAATGTATTCTTTTTGCTCGTGTTCGGAAATTCATGGATGAAGATTTTGCGGCGGATCCAGAGAAAGTACGGATTATTGAAATGAATTCGCTTTGAAATAAAATCACTTTGAAATAAAATCACTTTGAAATAAATTCGCTTTGTGCGGGAGCAATCACTTTCCCGCCCGCCGATTTGCGGGTAAGCCCCCTTGACCGCGTCCCGGATTGTTCATTTAATGTTTTCTTGCAAACAGGATGGACACGGGTTATGATACATGGGAATGAGGTGCTGTCATGCGGAAAGGAGTTTTGGATTGTGGCGAAAACCGTTCGAGTCGGACTGATCGGTTACGGCTATGCCGGCCGGACATTTCACGCACCCGTGCTCACCTGTGTCCCGAATATGCATTTGGCCAAAGTGGTGGAACGGCGCGGCACATCTTCCAAAGAACGGTATCCGTGGGTGGATGTCGTGCGTGATGCTCAGGAGTTGTGTCAGGATAAGACGATTGATCTTGTCATCGTGGCCACCCCGAGTACCAACCACTATGAAGTGACGAAACAGGCTTTGCTGTCGGGCAAGCATGTGATCGTAGAGAAACCTTTTACCGTCACGGCTGCGGAAGCCGATGAACTGATCGCTTTGGCCCGCGAACGCCAGCTCGTTCTCAGCGTATTTCATAACCGCCGTTGGGACGGAGATTTTATGACCGTTCGCGAAGTGGTCCGGCAGCAGTTGCTCGGCAAACTTGTGGAATGCGAGTTTCGCTGGGACCGGTACCGTCCGGTTGTCGATCCGGCAGGATGGCGGGAGTGGAACGCGCCGGGAACCGGCGTATTGTATGATCTGGGGGTGCACTTCCTGGATCAGGCACTGAACTTGTTCGGCGTTCCTTCGACCATTGAGGCTGAGGTACGCATTCAAAGAGAAGGCGGGCTTACCGACGATTATTTCGATGTGACTCTGCGTTATGAGCAAGGGTTAAAATGTGTTCTGAAATCTTCGAAACTGGTGCGCGAACCGGGCCCCCGGTACGTGTTGCACGGCACAAGGGGCTCTTTTATCAAATATGGGATAGATCCGCAGGAAGCGGCGCTGGCCGGCGGCCTTACACCCGCTTCACCCCGTTGGGGGGAGGAACCGGAGGAATGGTGGGGCACTCTCCATGCGACGATACAAGGGCTGGACTATGTCGGGCGCATTCGCACGCTGCCGGGATCCTACACCTCGTATTTTCAAAATGTTTATGACTGTATCGTCCATCAGGCCGACCTGGCCGTAAAGCCCGAGGAAGCAAGAAACGCGATCCGTCTTATCGAACTTGCGCTGCAAAGCAGCAGGGAACAAAGAGCGGTGCAAGTGACATTATAATCATCATGTGTCTTTCCGCTTCAGGGACAAAACCCCGGAAGCCTGCACAATTGCCGGGCGTAATCCGGATCGAGAGCGGACAGCGCGGCAAAATAACCGCTGAGCGTATGGTTGGCGGAAACGCTGCCGTGTTGAAAGGTTAGCCGATAGCCGTTTCTTACGTGCAAATAGCGGTACAAAGCGCCTGTCCGCGGGGATTTGTACAGCAGCGTGGGAACTTGCGTCACGGCATCATACAGGTTGTAAACCCGGTGGCTTTGCCGCACGACACCGTGGTACGCCTTGACAAACGCCGGGTCGCCCGTGCGCGGCGCTCCGAAAGTATAAACGGAAGGGGCGGAATATTGGGAATGGATGGCCACATCGATGGCGCACAGCGTTGCGAGCGCCCCGCCCAGACTGTGGCCGGTTATATACAGCTTTTTGTGTCCGGGCAGCCGGTTTAAGATCGCGAAAATTTGCTTTCTGGCAGACCGGTAAATCGCCGTAAAACCTTCGTGAGTCCATCCGGCGTTGCGCACAAACGGAAACTTTTGCTGGCGCGCAATCATATCCGCTATCCAGTCAACCGGGGAACTGGTTCCCCGGAAAGCGATCACGATGTTATCGTCCGTTTCCAGAATAAATCCGAACGTTTCCTTGAATTTGCCGAACAGCTTGGCTTGAAAGGTGCCGGCCACCCCGTAGTTGCGGGGGAGGATAAAGGCACCGTCCGTATTCCCGAATTGCGCGTATGTCTGACGGCATACCGCCGCCAGAAACAAGGCGCGCCGCTTGTCGAACGACATGGTTGTCATACGCTTTCACACCGGCCCTCAAATTAGTTTGACACCTCATCATATGCGGAATGTTATCCCGGTGACTTCCGTTTGCGGCGTCCGGCGGTCTGTTCCCGAATCCGTACATATTTGAAAATATTGATGAAAAATGAAACATACGGTATGATGGACATGTTCGTTTGAACGGAAAAAAGAGGCAGGAAACGTTTTTGAGGGACATTTGTGCAATGATAAGCGAATTATGGGAGGGAATAACATGATTTTGGACGACATGAAATTGAAAGGGAAAATTGCGCTGGTCACCGGATCGGGCGGCGGGATCGGACGGGCGATCGCGCTGGATCTGGCCGCTTTGGGAGCGAAAGTGGCCATCAACTATTTCAGCAACAAGGAAGGGGCTGATGAGACTGCGGAAATCATTCGCAACCAGGGGGGCGAGGCAGTCGTCATCCAGGCGGATGTGACGGACGAAGCGCAAATCCGGACGCTCGTGCGTTCCACGGAAGAAGCCTTTGGCGGAACGGTGGACATCTTGGTCAACAATGCGGGCGACCTTGTGGAACGCAGATTGATCGAAGATTTTTCGATGGATTTGTACCGCAAAGTCATGGATGTGAACGTCACCTCCACAGTGTTCATGTGCAAAGCGGTGATCCCCGGCATGAAGGCGAAAAGATCGGGCAATATCGTCAACATGAGTTCTCTGGCCGCTCACAACGGGGGAGGCAACGGGGCAGTGATTTACGCCGCCTCCAAAGGGGCGATCGTGAGCTTTACGAAAGGGCTTGCGAAGGAACTTGCGCCTTACGGCATTCGCGTCAATTGTGTCGCTCCCGGTTTTATTGAGGATACGAAGTTTCACGCCACTCACACTTCGCGTGAAGCGAGGGATGCGACCGTTGCCGCCATTCCGCTCGGCCGCGGCGGGTTGCCGCGCGATGTGAGCCGGGTGGTCGCTTTTCTGGCCACTGATCAAAGCGCGTTTATTACCGGAGAAACGGTTGACATTAACGGCGGCGTATTGATGAGATAAATTGATAAGATAACCAAAAAGACCGGTATGGCCGGTCTTGCGCGGCGGATCGTCGGATAACGGCGGGTCCGCCGCGCATTTTTTTGTCTTTCCATACGTTTCCTTCGTTCAGACAAGCATCATAATCCGTATCCGGTCATCATACAATGGAATCACATCCAAGTGGAATCACATCCAAGTGGCATCCAATGGAACACCCCATGGAATCACATCGCTACAGTTCCGGAATGTGGAAACGCATGTTGAAACGTTGAAACGAAGCGTGTTGAAACATGGAAGCGAAGGGAGGAAGAAAAGGCGTGGAAAAAGGCAAGCAAAACGCCGCTGTTTTGGGAATCGGCACATCCGTTCCGGAGTATTGCCTCGATCAGGACGCGATATCGCAACAGTTGGCGGAAGCATTGTCAAACGATCCCCACTCTGCCCGTTGGGCCAAAAAAATTTTTAAACAGTGCGGTGTGAAAAACCGGTACACTTGTGAACCCGATTTGCTGAAATCCGCTCGCGACTGCCGTTACGTATCTCCCGAATTCCGGCGGATTCCCTCCACGGGGGAACGCATGGAGACATATAAACGCCATTCTGTTCCGTTAAGCCTGCAAGCGGCGGAGCGGTCCCTGCGGGAAAGTGGACTGCGGCCATCGGACATCACCCATCTGATCACCGTAAGCTGCACAGGATTGTACTTGCCCGGTCTGGACATCGTCCTGATCCGGGAGCTTGGACTTCCGCCGAACGTTCGCCGCATTCCCCTGAATTTTCTGGGATGTGCGGCCGGTTTGACGGCGGTCCGCATGGCCGGGGAAATCGCGGATCACGATCCGTCCGCCAAAGTATTAATTGTAAGCGTTGAATTGTGCACCCTGCACATTCAGCCTTCGACGGACCGCGATACGTTATTCGCCGCTGCTTTTTTTGGCGACGGCGCGGCTTCGTGCGTTGTGGGCGTCCCTTCATCCGGCTATCGGGGAGCGTTTGTTCTCGGCCTTCGCCGTTCCGCCGTTTTTCCGGGATGTGAAGAAGAAATGGTGTGGGACGTGGGGAATTTCGGTTTCCACCTCTATCTGTCCCCGAACATTCCAAAACTTCTTCGCGCATTTCTTCCGGCGGAAATGGAGAAATTGACGGATGGAGGACCGCTCCCCGAATTGTGGGCGATTCATCCGGGCGGCCGGGGCATTGTCGATGCCCTGCAAAACGCATACGGATTAACGGATGAACAAACCCGCGCCAGCCGCTCCGTCCTTTGGCGGTTTGGCAACATGTCCTCGGCTACGATTTTTTTTGTATTGCAGGAAATGCGAAATGAACTTCTGGGCGCAACCGGCAAACCAAAGGAGGGAATCGCCCTCGCTTTTGGTCCGGGATTACATGCGGAGATGATCCGCTTTACCTATTTCCCGTCGTGGATCGCGGATCAGGCGAGCGCGCAAAGCCAATATCCCGAGGTTGCAAGAACGTTTTGACGGACTTCGGGCGTCGGCGAATCCGTTACGGGGGGGAGTTTTCATGTTGGGCTGGTTGGACAAGCGGGCGGTCAGGCCCGAACTGATGGACGACTTTTCGGCGGGGGGCGACGAACTGCGGGAAGCGTTGCGGCAGCTGCGGATGTTGAACGCGATGTTCGGGGCTTCCGGACCGACTCTTTACGGCGTCAAGCGTATATGGGAGAAAGCGGGTAAGCCCGCTCGCATGAAAATCCTCGACGTCGGCTGCGGTTCCGGCGACGTCAACCGGGCGTTGCTCCGTTGGGCGGACCGCAACGGCATTCATCTTTCGGTAATCCTCGCGGATGTGACGGAAGTAGCTTGTGAAGAAGCGAGGCGCTATTACCGGAACGAGCCGCGGATCCAAATCGTCCGTCAAGATTTGTTCCGGCTGCCGGAATTCGGCGCAGACATCGTTACCGCGACCCAACTGTTGCACCACTTCCCCGCAAACGATTTGGCGAAGGTGGTGCGGCAGTTGCTGAACGTTTCGCGGATCGGCGTGGTGATCAATGACATTCACCGCCATCCGGTTCCATGGACAGCCGTATGGCTTGTTACCCGTTTGTTGTCGCGCAACCGGTATCTTCGCCATGACGGGCCGTTGTCGGTAGCCAAAGGGTTTCGCATGGCCGAGTGGCAATTCCTGGACAATATAGACATGGCGGCGGAATGGAACGCCTCCTGGAGACCGTTGTTCCGTTATGCCGTGACCGTCCTGAAAAATAAAACGGAATGAACGAACAGGCCCGATGATGGGGGATGATGAAGGTGGGACCAGTGTATGATGCGGCGATTGTCGGAGCCGGAATCGCAGGCGGCTGTATGGCGGCCGTGCTGGCCGATTTCGGTTGGGATGTCCTGTTGATGGATCAGCATGCTTTTCCGCGCCACAAAGTGTGCGGAGAGTTTTTGTCCCCTGAAGCGCGCACCGCTTTGCGTTCTTTCGGTCTTGACAAACTGGTGGATTCGCTTCGGCCAAGCGGAATGGAGAAAGTGCACCTGACCGCCGAAGACGGCACCGTGTTGGAAATTCCTTTGCCCGGAACCGCCCTGGGGGTTAGCCGATATGCTCTGGACAGCGCCTTGCTAAAAGTTGCAAGCGAAAAAGGGGCCGACGTCAGGACCAACATGAAAGTCACCGCTGTGCAACCGGTCAAGCGGGGGTACAAACTGGAACTCTATCACAAGAGCCGGACATGGACAGCGGAAGCCCGCATTGTGATCGGGGCTTGGGGACGAAGCCCGCGCCTCGGCCTGACCGGCGGGCGCAGGCCGGATCCCGGCATGGGGATGATCGGCGTAAAATCCCATTATGAGGGGATCGGGCACGAAGCGGCGGTAGAGCTTTATTTTTTCCCCGGAGGATACCTGGGGCTGTCGCCTGTTGAGGGCGGCCGGACGAATGTAGCCGCGCTTTTGTCGCCGGAAGCGTTTCACCGCGCCGGAAAGACGGCGGAAAATGCGATCGCGATGGCCGCCCGTTATAATTCCGCGCTTGGACGCAGGCTGGAAGGAGGACAGCCGGTACCGGGTACGCAGAAGGCGGTCGCGCCGGTTACGCTGAGCCGCAAACCCGTCGCCTGGGACGTCGTTCCCCATATCGGGGATGCGGCGGCGGTCGTTGCGCCGCTCTGTGGGGACGGAATGGCGATGGCTTTGCGTTCCGTGGAATTGTGCGTTCCGTGGGCAGACCGCTTTCTTCGCGGGGACATTACGCAAGACGTCTGGCGGAGCCAGTATACCCGGTCTTTGCGGAAGCAATTTTCGGGGCCGTTATGGTGGGGGAATCTGCTGCAACATGCTATGGCACAACCGCTCCTTGCCTCGGCGCTGCTGCGGTTCGGATGGCGGATGCCGGGGACGGCGGCGCAGCTCGTCCGGGCGACCCGGTTGAAAGAATGAGGAACAATACCGTTCACTGTGAAAGCCGTGGCTTGTCCGCGGCATTTTATTTATAGATGCGCGAATTTTACGATGCGCGAATGTGCGATTCGGTCGCCATGACGATCATAAGATAACAGAATATAAATTATGTTATCTTATTGCGAGTCCGTTTTTGGGGACATGCCGTGTTAACCGGCGTATTTGCCGAGCCGTTTCAACGGGTATCGCCGGCGAATCGGGAAAACGACAAATATTTTGCATTTGCATCGCTTTTGCGGTAAAATATATTTTAAAATTATTCTAAATAAGAAGCTGTTTCATTTTGATATACGGAACTTATTTGTACAGGACTTACCGGATCTCATCGCTGACAGACGTGATCCGATTCAGGGGAGGTGCCCGACGGGTATGGCCATATCGGAACAGCTCGATAAAATCAATATGAAATTGACGGAGAAAGGCTACAAATTGACTTCACAGCGTGAAGCGACGGTCCGGGTTTTGCTGGAGCATGAAGAGGACCATTTGAGCGCAGAGGAAATATTCATGCTGGTAAAAGAACAGTTTCCCGAGATTGGCCTGGCTACGGTGTATCGGACGTTGGAATTGCTGACCGGGCTGCACATCGTGGAAAAATTGAATTTCGGCGACGGCGTTGCCCGTTACGATCTGCGCAGGGAACATCATAAGCATATGCATCATCATTTGATTTGCAGCGAGTGCGGAGCGGTTGAGGAAATTATGGACGATTGGCTTCTTGAACTGGAGAAGCGGGCCGAACGCGAGTACGGGTTCAAGGTTACCGACCATCGCCTGGATTTTATAGGCGTTTACCATACTTGTGAGGAGAGCCGTTGCAAAAAAGTGAGGAAAGCGGTATAGGAGACAGGTCATGAAATGCAACTTCCGAAAGGAGACGGGGCGATCGGCCCGGCGTCTTCTTTTTTATTGACAAATAAGTAACCACAGGTTATTTTATAACCATAGGTTAGTAACCAACGGTTATAAACAAAAGTTGCCGTTTTGAAAGGAGGATGACAAACATGAGGTCCCGAAGGGAAATGCGTTCGGAGGAAACGAAACATGCGATTTTGACAGCGGCAGGAAAATTGTTCTCCGAACGGGGATACGATGCCGTCACCATGCGCGAGATCGCCGCGGCGGCCCGTTGTTCCCATACGACGATCTATATTTATTTCAAAGATAAAGAAGCGTTGCTGCACGAACTTTCCATGGAACCGCTCCAATTGTTGCGGGAGAAGTTGGAGGCTGTGATATCCGAAACGGGATTGTCGCCGGAAGACCGGTTACTCCGGATGAGCAACATTTTTATCCGTTTTTGTTTAAAGAACCGGAATATGTATATGATTTTTTTCATGGCGGAAGCCTCGCGGGTCGATGAAGAAGAACCCGCGATGGAAATCCAGCGGTTGCGCAACCGGCTTTTCGGCCTGTTAAAACAGGCGGTAAGCCAATATATGGATTTGCGTCCGGATCAGGCAGAGTTGGAGATGATGTACGGACGGATCTATTTTTTCACCTTGCACGGAATCATCGGAACTTACGTACATTCCAAGGAATCCTACGAGCAATTGATGGCGCGTTTGAAACCTACGATGGATCTGGCGCTGAAAGTGTTGCATGTCGGAATGAAACAAACGGTTCCATCAGGAGGGGAGTAATAATGAAATTGGAAAGAGTGTCGGAACATATCTGGAGCTTAAAAACATGGATCATCGTACCCGTGCGCGTCTGGTTGGTTGCGGACCAGACGGGGATCACTCTGGTCGACGCCGGTCTTTCGTATATGGCCCGGCCGATTTTGCAATATATCGAGCGGTTGCAAGCCGGGCCGCTAAAAAGAATATTGCTCACGCACGGCCATTCCGACCACATCGGCGCGCTGAAAGAAATTGTAAAAATCCGGCCGGTACCGGTATTTGCGCATCGCACGGAAATTCCTTACATGGAAGGAAGGCTGGCATATCCCCGCCGTAAAAAACCGGTGCAAAATGTTCCTTGCGGTTTGGTGCAACCGCTGGAGGAGGTAGGGGACGGAAATCTTGCGGAAATTTCCGGTTTAAAGCCTTATTGGACCCCCGGGCATTCTCCCGGGCATGCCGTTTACTACCATGAGCAAGACCGGGTTCTGTTGGCCGGCGATTTGTTTACGTCCAAGCGGGGAAAACTTCACCGCCCCATGCCGTGGTTTACGGCGGATATGGCGGAAGCGGTAAAAAGCGGAGCAATTGTAAAGAAACTGAATCCGCTGCGGTTGGAAATTTGCCATGGCGGACCCGTAATGAATCCCGCCGGCCAATGGGAACAATATAACAAACGTATGGAGGCGTTATACTCTGTTTCTTGACATCCTGAATCCTGGTGATATACTAACTAAATAAAAGTAACTACAATTTAGGCTCAACACCAAAGTTAGTGCTTGACTTTATGTACCAAATCGTTCACGGTTACATTCGACCAGAAGTCCTTGTACGTAACGCTCCCGGTTCCGGGTGAAGTAATGCCGACGTTGATAGGCTTTCAT